>ERZ824488.3129-NODE-3129-length-13092-cov-4.009511_pt1 | contig 13092 bp, 15 predicted proteins | sample MGYA00519936_ERZ824488 | MGnify/ENA primary metagenome ERZ824488 (study PRJEB31778, sample SAMEA3449153) | human gut metagenome | biome: human gut; feature: human-associated habitat; material: faeces | place: United Kingdom | collected 2010/2012 ... | reverse complement strand
TTTGTTGTTCCTAAGTCAATTCCTATAATTTTTCCCATTTTAAATTCCTCCTAAATTTATTTTTTATTTTATGTACAATTTTAAATTGTACAGTTTGTCTTTAGATTTATAACTAATTAAAAATTAATAACATTTTAATATGTTTCAACTTGTTAATTTTGTATAAACAAGTTAGTTTGCTACTACTACCATAGAATGTCTAATTACTCTGTTTCCTATTTTATAGCCTTTTCTATATTCTTGTGCTATTTCTTTTTCACCTAAGTTTTCATCTTGAATGCTACTTACAGCCTCATGTAATTCAGGATCAAAAGTTTTTCCTACTGTTTCTATTTCTTCTACTCCTTTTGATTTTAAGACATCTTTAAATTGTTTTAATACAAGTTCTACTCCTTGTTTGTAATTTTCGTCTGCTGTTTCTACTTTTGCTGCATTTTCTAAATTGTCTACAACTGGAAGCATTACTTCAATTACATCTGAAAGTATAGAATTGTATAACCCTTCTCTTTCTTTGTTGCTTCTCTTTTTAAAGTTTTCAAATTCTGCTAGAATTCTTTTAAATCTATCGTCTAATTCATCATAATCTTGTTTTGGTACCATGTCCTTATGTTTCTTTTCCTTTTTTTCTTGTTTTTCCTCTTTTAATTCTTCTTTTTGTTCTTTTTCGTTCTCTGCCATTTTATCCCTTCTTTCTTTTTATTTTTAATATTAATTACTTTTTCCATTTAATTTTTGATTAATATATTTCATAACAGAAATAACTTTTGAATAATCCATTCTTTTTGGTCCTATAATTCCTATTGTTCCTAAATCTTTTCCGTTTACTTTATGTTTAAATGTTACTACGCTAAAATCTTTTAATTGTTCTTTTTCGTTTTCTTCACCTATATATACCTTAATATCTTCTGCAAATCCTGAATCCAACATATCTGCTACCATTTCTTTTTTATCTAATATGTTTATAAAATTTTTAGCTACTTCTAAGCTATTAAACTCTGGTAAATCAAAAGATTTATTAGCTCCTTCAAGATATATTTTATTATCTTCTTCTAATACTTTTTTTATTTGCTCAATAACTGGTTTTATAACATTAACACTATAAGTCATTTCATCATATAAGTATTCTTCTAACGGTCTATCTATAGTTTCAATTGGTTGACCTTTTAGTTTATTATTAAACATATAGTTCATAGTTTCGACTTGTTTTTCATTTATATCTTCATCAAATTTTATAATCGTTTCTTTTACTAAACCTGTGTCTGTTAGAATAACTGCCATCATCATTCTTGAGCCTAATAGAACAAATTTTATTTCTTCAATTAGTTGATTTACTGGCTTTGGACCTATTGAAACAGTTGTATAATGTGTTACTTCTGAAATTGTATTAGCTGTTATTTTGGTTAAATCTTCAATTTCATTTACTTTTGTTTCAAGTTTTGAACTTATATATTTGATTTCTTCTAAACTGATATCTTTATCATTTAATAATTCATCTACGTAATATCTATACCCTTTAGCTGATGGCACCCTTCCACTTGATGTGTGGGTTTTATCTAAATAACCTTTTTTCTCTAAATCAGCCATTTCATTTCTAATTGTAGCACTACTACAGTCTAATCCATGATTATCTGTTAATGCATTTGAACTTACAGGCTCTGCTGTATTAATATATTCTTCTACAATAGCTTGTAAAACTTTCTTTTTTCTATCGTCTAACAATTTTTTCACCTCTTTTATTAAAATTGTTAGTTCTGTTTTAGCACTCTTTATTGTTGTTTGCTAACTTCATATATATTATACCCCTTTTTAGCACTTGTCAATACTTTCTGCTAAAAAAATTTGTGAATTTTTTGTGAATAAATTTCTTATAAAAAAACTGTAGAAATTTTCTACAGTTTTTCTTCTATTATTTTGACATTTGCTTTAACATCCATAAATGTTTAGTATAACTTGATATTAAATCATCCATTAATGTTGAAGTAGAATATAAATTTTGCTCTTCTGCAAAGCTTTTTAACTTTGTAACTTTTTGTAAAAGTGTACTATAATCATTTATAATATTATTTAACACTTCTTTATCTGTTACTTTATTATTTTGTGCTTCTACTATTGTAGTTTTTTCCAAATAATCTTTCATTGTTCCTAAAGGTTGCTTTCCTATCATTAGCATATGTTCAGCCACCTCATCTATTTGTGAATTTATCTCATCGTAATATTCTTCAAGTTTTGCATGTAATACAAAAAAATGCTCTCCTGTTATATTCCAATGATAATTCTGCAATTTTCTATAAAACACATTTAAATCTGATAAAAATACATTTAGATCTTTTTCAATATTTTCCATTTTAACAACTCCTTCTTTTTTATTTAATTAGATTTTACCCTAAATTATTTTTTATTATTCATCTTTAATTTTTTTATTTTTCTCAATAAAAAAACACAATAACATATTAAATATTATTGTATTTTTCATATTATATTTTTTTCAAGAAATTTATAAAATCTATTTTGTTTTTCTTGCGGTTTATTTCCTGTGTCTATAAACGTAATTTTTCCACATTTATTTTCTGTATTTATAAGATTTTCCTTTTGTAAAATGTCTTTAAAATGTATAGCTAATTTTGGAGCCCCATTAAAAAATTTCACATTTCCTAATACATTTTCTATTTGTTTTTCTACTAATGGATAATGTGTACATCCTAATACTACATTATCAACTTTTCCTGCATATACTCCAAGATTAATTTTCAAATATTTTTCTAATTCTTTTTCATTACCACTTTCTATAATATCTGCTAAACCTATACATGGATATAAATAAGTTTTATGATTATTATATTTTTGATATAACATATTGAATTTTTCACTTTTTATGGTTCCTTGTGTAGCCATTACTAATGTAGGTTTATCATATGCATAGTCATGAACCATTTTATATGCTGGTTCTATTGCTATAATTGGTATATCTTTATATTTATCTCTTAAATAACTAACTGCTTTTGCACTTGCAGTATTACATGCTATTACAATTGTTTTGCAATTATTTTCTAATAATTTATTAACAATTTTATCACATATTGTTAATATCATTTTATCTGATTTATCCCCATATGGATTATTGACCGAGTCACTATAATATATGTAATTTTCATTTGGAAGTAATTTTATTATTTCTTTTAATACAGTTACTCCGCCTATTCCAGAATCAAAAATTCCTATATTTCCAGTTTTAGATATTTGTCTTGTCATATTATTAATTATGCCTTTCTTTCTCTATTTTATTTTTTATTTTTACTTTTATGTCTTTTAAATTAGGATATGCATTTATTAATCTTCTATGTAACCATGATTTTTCTCTTAATAATTTTTTTACCTTTTCTGTTATTTCTTCTGTATTATCTTTTATTAATTTACTTCCTTCTACATTAATACTTGAAACTACATTAGAAGAAATAATATTATCTATTATAAATATTGTAAATAATATAATACAAATTATATGCATTGAAGTTGATGGTATTAAATTATATATTTTAAATAAAAATGGATTTGTTACATACATTATCATTACACCTAATATTCCAAAAGGTATTAATGTTTCTAAACATATACGACCATTAATATTAAACTTTTTGCTGCTATAATCCCACCATCTAGCATGAAATTTTTTTTCCATAAAATAACTTGTAAAATATTCAATAAATGAGCAAATAATTACAGACATAACAAACAATACTATTACATCATATGTATATCTTTTTAATAATATTGTTATTGCTAGTGCTCCCCACCCATAAATTGGACAATATGGACCTATCAAAAATCCTCTATTTATAAATCTTTTGTATTGCAATAATTTACATGTAACTTCCATGCACCATCCTAAAAATGCATATGACATAAATAATAAAAAATATACTTCTATTTGGTTTAACATTTTTTTCTCCTAATTCTTTTTTATATTTTCTTCATATTATAACTCTCTTTTATTTTATTTACAATAGTTCTTAATTAATTAGGTAAATTGATTTTTTATGTAAATTATAGTATAATTAATATATGTAGTTTTACATTTTGCATTATGAAAGGAGACTATAATTATGGTCAATTTAAAAGAACTAAAAAAACATATTGTACCCGAAGAACGGTTATTTTTAAATGGTGATGTTGTATTATTACCTCGCGAATTAGTAAAAGAAATTAACTGTTATTATTTTGCTTTAGGTATTCTTTATTCAACAGGTTCCTACTATGATTGCATTCCTGGTTTTACAACTGGCGACTTATATACAAATAGTTCAGATCTTATTTCTTCTATTGAAACAGATTTGAAAAATTTGAATATTAGTTTTCGGAGAATAAGTATTTTTGAAGCAAAAAATCTTCAAGAAGATGAAGTATTAATAAAACTTTTTTATTATACTCCATCAAAAACTTTTCCAAAAGGAGATTTTCATTTCATTCGCCAGAACAAGGAAACTGGGATTTGGTATCATAAACCTGGCGCAAATCAAGTTTGCTGTTTAGAAGGAATTGACGATAAAGAAAACTTTGATCCTGATGAGTTGATTTTCACTGAAGAAAGTACAAAAGAAATTTTTCGTTATTTTCCACTGTGCTATTTCGCATTGAAAGAATAACCAAAGAACCTGATACACAAATGTGTTTCAGGTTCTTTTATATTTCTTTATTTTTATCTAATAAAATTTGTTGATATAACATCTTCATTTTTAGGGAGATTAACACCTTCATTTTTTCCTGCTTCTATACATTTTAATAACCATGCCATATTATTTCCTAAAGTTCTCATTGTCTGCATTCCTTCTTCGTCTTTTAATACATCTTCTGGCTTACTTCCATGAACCATATTCCAATACTGTGAAGATACTATTGGCATATTATTCATACCAAAATATTTATTAACTTCATCAATTGCTGCTGTTGCCCCACCTCTTCTACAACTTACAACTGCCGTAGCTACTTTATTTGAAAATAATTTTCTTCTACCATAAAAAACTCTATCCATAAAAGAAGATAGCATACCTGAACTTGCAGCAAAGTGGACTGGTGTACCAAATACAAAACCATCTGTATTAGGAACTTTTTCTAAAAATTCATTAACTTTGTCATCAACAAAACACTTTCCTTTTTCTAAACAAGTCCCACACCCTATACATCCAGCCATTGGTTTGGCTCCTAACCAAAAAATTTTTGTATCTATTCCATTTTTATTTAAACTTTTTTCTACTTCTCTTAATGCAGTGTATGTACACCCATTTTGTTTTGGACTTCCGTTTACTAATATAACCTTCATATATATATCAACTACCTTTCATTTAAATTAAATTATTTTTATACAAATTTCACTTTTTATATTATATTTTATTTTAAGTATTTTATCACTTAATTGTACTTTTTACAATTATATTTATTTCTAATTTTTTTGATAATTTAAAATAAAATTCTCATATTTTTTATTTTTTTGTAAATACTAATAAATAGAACAAAAATTTATAAAATAAATTATAGGAGTGTTGAATGATGGAAAATAAAAATTTAAACATATTAGATGAAGTTAATAAAGGAGCTACAATGGGAATGGATGCAATCTCTTATGTATCTGAAAAAGTTACAGATGATAAATTTAAAAATGTATTAGATACAGAATATAATAAGTATCAAGAAATTTCTGAACGAGTTAATGATTTATATTCAAACTATACTGATAAAGAACCACATGAAACTAATGCTATGAATAAAATGATGACTTGGTATGGTATTCAAATGAAAACTATGACAGATGATACTACTTCTAAATTATCTGAATTATTAATGCAAGGAACTAATATGGGAATTATTGAAGGAAGACGTTTATTAAATCAAAATCCTGAAGCAGAAAAAGATGTTAAAAACATTTTGAATGATTTTGTTGTTATGCAAGAAGATAGTGTAGAAACTTTAAAAAAATATTTATAAAAAAATTAAAAACACACCTTTAACATTTATAGTTTGGTGTGTTTTTTATTCTTTTTTATTGTTTTACCTCAACGCCTCCAAATACTGCTGCTCCATTTACGTAAATTGTATGATTATTTTCATCAATTTTATTATTTGTTTTATTTGAGACTCCTCCAAATATTGATGTTGACTTTGTTTTTATATTTACATTTGATGGTACATAAATTTCTATTGCTCCAAATGTACTACTTGCATTAATTACTATATCAGATTCTATAATTGCATTTCTTAAATCGCATTCAACTCCACCAAATACAGCCGTTAAATCAGCTCCTGCAAATTTTTCTCCATCAAAATTTATACTTTGTCCTGAAAAGGCTGCACAGTATGAATTTCCTCCATTTCCTTTTTGATTCAATTGTTTTATTTCATTACTTACTTTTTTTCCTGATATATCTTTAAAAATAATTGATATACCAATTACTACTAATATTACAGGCAAAGCTAATTTTAATATTAAATCAAAATCTAAAAGGTTTTGACATCCCAAAAGTAATATTACTCCTATTAATAGTCCTATTAAACTTCCTGTCTTTTCAGTTTCTCTAAATAATCCTATAAAGCATGGTATTATAATAAATAAAGTCCACCAACCATTAAAAAATATATTAATATGTGTAATTCCTAGGGCATTTCCTCCTATTATTAATCCTATTATTATTAAGACAACTCCCCATAATATATTTCCAATTTTTTTCATTTTCTCTTTTTCCCCTTTCTCTTAAATTTATTCTTTATGATTTTATTATATTATAATTGATATTCTTTTATTTCACAATTTTTCAGTCCTTTGTTCAAAAACAATCCATTTTCTATTCCTTCAAAGTACCCATAAAATGCTTTTGAAACACCACTATGTGCAACTATTAAGACACTTTCATAATTTTTTGTTTTTAATTCATCTAAAAAATTATATACTCTATCAAAAAATAATTTTATATCTTCTGAAGTTCCATATTTTATTGTAGTATTATAATTCCAATATTCTTCTCTATTTGTCACATCTAAAGATTGTCCTGATAAACTACCTGGATTCCTTTCTTCTAATCTGTTATCAATAATCATTTCTTTTTCTTTTACATTTATGATTTTAGTTGTGTGTTTTGCTCTGACTAATGGAGAGCATATTACAATATCATAATTAATTGTTTTAATTTTTTCTCTTAATTCTTCTGCTTGTTTAATTCCTTTTTTAGTTAAGTCTTCATTTTGATTATTATATTGTTTTAATGCATTATGAGGCACTTCCCCATGTCTTACTATATATACTTTCATTTAATTTTTCTCCTAAAATGTATTATTTTTCTAATTACTTTTTATAAATATATTTTTTATTTATATCCTTGTTTATAATGAATTTCTTTGTGGCAATTTGAGCATAGTAGCATACATTTTTGCGCTTCTTTCTTATATTCTTTCCATGACATAGTATTTCCAGAGCCTAACTTAAACTCTTTTTTTGTAGGATCTTTATGATGAAATTCTAACGCATCTATACATTTATTATATCCACATATACAACATTTTCCACCTAATAATTTTATTGCTTGTTTCTTCATACTATTTCTTAATATTGTTTTTTGATGTTTTCTACTTTCATAATTTATTCTTGTTGATTCTCCACTACATTCATAACAATAAATTCTTGTAGCACTTTTAGTTTCAAATTTACTTTTACATATTTCGCATATTTTTACCACTTTTTCACATCCTTAACATGTAAATTATATAATAAAATTTTATATTATAATAGCGAACATTCTAAATTTTAAAAAAATAAAAAACTCTGTAAATTTTACTTTACAAAGCTTTTATTCTTGGCTCGTTTAACACATCCGTGTGCGAAAAATACGAGCTTGTATTTATAAATTTATTTTATGTTTGATTCTATGCTCTTAATATAACATAATGTCAAAATATAATCAAGCTTTTTTAAAAAATAAATTTTTCTTTTTCATTTTTCAATAATAAAATCAAACTTGTTCTTTCTCATCTACACTTTTGATATTCTCTATTATATCATTAATATTCTTTTTACTTGAATCTATTATATAATTACCATTTTCTTTATGTATAGGATAAATTCTATATATTTTATCAATCGGTGTTAATATCACTTCTACTTCACTATTTGGAGATATTAATATATCCCTTAAATGGAATGTTTCATGTTTTTCAGCATCTATTTTTTTATCACTAATTATGGTTGCATGTATATGTCCTCTTCTTTCATATTTGCCACCATTAGTAAATTCCTTCCATTCTGGTTCGTATCTCTCATATTTAGTTCCCATACCATATAATCTGTCAAATGTAGATAATTCAAATTCTTTTTCATAAGAAATTTCAACTACTTCAGGTATATCTTTAAAGGCACGCTCTGGCATATGTTTTAAAACTCTCCCAATTACTTTTGTTTCATTGTCAACTTTGGATCTAACATATATTTGAATCGAAAAGCAATTTAATTCTAAGTCATTTGCGATTTCATTAAAAATATCTAATAAACTTGAATTATCTTTTAAGGATTTAATTTTTAAACAAATGCATCTTGATTCTTCAATTGAACATTTTCTCAACCATGCTGTATGAGAATACACTATTCTTTCTTCTAACATTTTATTTTGTTCTTTATTATAAAGAGGTATGCTTTTACTAAAACATTTTCCAACAGGCAAATATCCACTAACAGTTTGTGAAATTCCATTAGATACATTTGAATCTAATAAGGAATATTCAAACACTTCTCCTCCTGGATGGTCTCCATTTTCTCTTGCCCCTGATGCTCCGACTCTTAAATATTTCCCTTCACATTGTAGAAGTTTTAACTTTCTAACTATTTTTCGTATTGTATAATCATTAAATATTTCTGATACAGCAAATCTAAAATTATCTATACCATTCATATCAATTATTATTGAATTATTGTCTCCATAGTTATGATACAAGTTTGAATTTCTAATTTTTGAATTTGTTGATATATTAATAATTGCGTTTTCTGTTTTTATTGTTTTTTCAATATCTCTTTCAAATTTGTTCGTAAAACTCCTATTTATCATTAAATAAGCTCTATCATTCTCATGTATTAAATATGAAAAATTATTATATTTCTCAATTTTAATATCTTCTTCATTAACATCATCTATTTGAAAAGGTTCAAAATTGTTCACCCACTTCATAGTTTAATTCCCTTCTTCATATAAAATATTTCTTATTATCTTGAAAAAAATTCTTCCAATTTCTCAGCAATTTTTCTGACTTTCTTACTTTTATTTGATATTCACCATCATAATCTTTATATAGTTCATATTTTTGATTAATTTTATCTTTTTCAACTGAATTTTGCATATCTAATCCCTTTATATTTATATCATATTTACTAATAATATCCATATACTTTTTCATATTTTCTGTACTTGTATCTTCAGCTAAAATAATTGGTATTTTATTGTTTTCAACAATTCTAGACAAATTTTCTATAACTTCTAACTTATCAACTTTGGTACTATAATTTGATAAATTAGATTGATGGACAGACATATCAATTAATATATAATCCATATTTTTATCTAATTTCCTTTCTAAGAACTTAAAATATTCTTTAAAATCAGTTTGATATGCTCCTATCACAGCTATTATATTCTTACATACCTCTTTTTTAATATTTTGTATATAATTTTCTGTTATTCTGTGGTGTAATTGAATATACATATTCTTTATATTCAAATTATATATTTTACAACACTCTATTATTTTCTTATATTCCATTTCTCTTTGAAAGAGTATAACAGGTATAATATTACTAGGAATATATTTTATCATATTTTTAATACCATCTACTTCTAAAGATAAAATAGGTAACCCTTTATCATAATCATCATTTAAAAATATTGGACTATATTTTTTCTCATTTTCAATATACTCTGCTCTATTTAAAATAACTGCATGTATCCCTATCATATTAGCATTATTACTAATAACATTATCTAAATCTTTTTTATTATGAACCCTACAAACTTTAAATATATAGTCTTTATTAAAATTTCCCATAAATAATCTCCATAATTATTGTTTAAAAAGTAGAAATGCAACTGTATTATAACATTTCTACTTCAAAATTTACATTCTTTCTGGTTCTTCTATAGACATAGTATCCAATAATTTCTTATTAATTTTTCCTACCATTTTTGATAACTGAACCCAAGACTGTCTTTTATCGTTATCATCTTCACTAATAATTCTCGTACTATTATAAAAAGTATTATATGCAGAATTTAATTCAAATAAATAATTTGCAATTTCAGTTAATGATTTGTTTTCAAAAGCCATATCTACTATATCAGGCAATCTTGAAATAGTAAGCATCAACATTCTTTCTTCCTCTTTTGTCGGAGCTTGAACTTTTCCTGGTTCAATTCCATTTTCTAATGCTTTTTTTAATAAAGAATTTATTCTAACAGCTGAATATAAAATATATGGTCCTGTTTTTCCTTGAGTTTCTGTAAATTTATCAATATCAAAAATATAATCAGTTGTTCTGTTAGAAAGTGCATCTGCATATTTTATTGTTGCATCTGAAATTTTATATGCAGTTGATTTTATTTCTTCTTCTGATAAACCTTGTAGTCCACTTTCTTCTAGTTTCTTTTCTGCTGATTCTTGCACCAATTCTAATAAATCGGCTAACTTCATCACTCCACCATCTCTTGTTTTAAATGGTTTTCCATCTTTTCCATTCATAGTCCCAAAACCTATAAATCTAAGTCTTGTATCTTTTGGAACAATGCCTGATTTATATGCACCTCTAAAAACTTGTTTAAAATGCATTTCTTGTCTTCCATCTACGACATACCATATTTCATCTGGATTAAATTCTTTTACTCTTTCATAAATAGTTGCTAATTCTGTTGTTTGATAACCTACTGAACCACTTTGAGTTTTCAAAATAAGTGGTGGTACTTTTGTTGCATCTTCTGGTTCATCAACTTCCATTATAGTCGCACCATTACTCTGTCTTAATAGTTTTTTACTTTCAAATATATCCATCATTTCTGGAATGGATTTGAAACAATCACTTTCTCCTCTCCATAATTCAAAATTAACACCCAAATTGTCATAACTTTTCTTTAAATCTTTGATTGATTCATCTACTATATGTTGCCATAAAGCATGATATCCTCTATGTCCTGGTTTATTTTCATCTTGTAATATAGCTGTAGCATCTCTTGCCTCTATCATTCTCTCTTCATCCTCTTTAACTGCTGCACTTGCTGTAGGATAAATTTCATTCAAATCATCCATTGTTACAGGGCTTTCTGTTGGATATTCTCCTTGATAATTTTCATCAAAATAAACTAATTCAGGATTTCTTCTTTTAATCTCTGAAATAACGATTCCCAATGGTCTTCCCCAATCTCCTAAATGAACATCACCAATTACATCATGTCCTAGTTCTTTTGCTAATCTTTTTAGTCCTTCCCCAATTATTGCCGAACGCAAATGTCCTACATGTAAAGGTTTAGCCACATTTGCTCCTCCATAATCAATTAAAATCTTTTTAGGTTTGTCAGCTTTTATTCCCATTTGAGGATCAATTGACATCTCTTGTATAAAATTTGCAAGAAATGTATCATTTAATGAAATATTAATAAATCCAGGTCCTGCGACTGAAACATCCTTAAAAATAGGATTTTCTTTTAAGTCAGAAACAATTTTTTCAGCAATCACTCTCGGATTTTGTTTCATTGACTTTGCAAGTTCAAATGCTGCATTACATTGAAATTGTGATAAATCTGGTCTATCAGATAATTTTATTACTTTTTCATCTATTGTAATACCATTATTAGTAAAGCTTTGCTTTACAACATTATTCAAATAACTTGATAAAGACATACTATCACCTTTTTTATTTTATAAAATTTAGATTTTGTGGAGCATCTATAACCTTTTAATATGCGATATTATATCATATTTTAATCATTTATGTCAATATTCTGTGTTTGCGTTTTGTTGACATAAATTAATATGTATTGTATAATTATAATATAAAAAATTCATATAGAAGGAGGTATAACCATGTTAGATTTACATTTACACTCACTCATTTCAGATGGCGAATTTACTCCTTCTGAAGTAGTGAAAAAGGCAAAGCAAAACGGAGTTTCCATACTATCATTAACAGATCATGATTCTATTGGAGGTATCGAAGAAGCTGAAGAAACTTGTAAAAAATTAGGAATACAATTTATTCCTGGTGTAGAACTTGAAGCATCAACAGACATTACTCGGAGTAGATACATTCACATTTTAGCTTATAATTTTAGTAACAAAAAAGTATTAGATGACTATCTTCATACACTAAGACAAGAACGGATAGACAACATTATCAAATATGTCGAATTACTTAACTCACTTGGAATATATACTTCCTTTGAAGAAATTGATGATTTAACTCCCGGTCTTCATATTACTGCCTATCATATTCCAAGATTGTTATGTCAAAAAGGATATTATGATAGCTTCAGCAAGGCAAAAAAGGACTTCATTAATCCAGATGGAAAGTATTATATTGAAAGAAACTATTATGATGTTAAATTCATTATAAATCTTATACTTAAATCTGGTGGTGTACCTGTTCTTGCGCATCCATGCCGTTTGCCTCAAAAAGGATTAGAGCTTGACAATTATGTTTCATATCTAAAACAGGTTGGTATTGTAGGAATTGAAACATATTATAAGGCACATACAAGTGAAGAAGTTTTATTTTATGAAACTCTTGCACAAAAGTATGATTTAATTCAAACATCTGGAAGTGATTGGCATTGTGAAAATGATTTGCCAATTGGATTAACTCCACCAAATGAAAATGAAATTATTTCAAACCTTTTAAACTACAACAAAGAGAATTGCTAATAGCAGTTCTCTTTATTTTATTTTTAATATATTTTCTAAATTATCCCAATTTTTAGTTATCCAATTTATTTCATATATAAATTTATCAACTTTTTCTGGATTTTTATCAACATAATAAGCTTCTTTTATCCACAGTGACACTTCCATGCACCACAATATCCT
>ERZ824488.3122-NODE-3122-length-13116-cov-20.557078_pt1 | contig 13116 bp, 8 predicted proteins | sample MGYA00519936_ERZ824488 | MGnify/ENA primary metagenome ERZ824488 (study PRJEB31778, sample SAMEA3449153) | human gut metagenome | biome: human gut; feature: human-associated habitat; material: faeces | place: United Kingdom | collected 2010/2012 ... | reverse complement strand
CGTCCTTCCAGCCGACGAAGGTATAGCCGGTTCGCGGTTCTTCGCCAAGCGTCACATTTTGGCCGTAAGCCGCCGTCTCCGTCCGCGTTTTGCCATCCAGCAGGACGTATGTGACCGTGAACGTCCGGGCTTCCCAAACAGCCGTGAGCGTCATATCTCCCGTGACGGTGATCGTCTCGCCCGCGTGGTACACCTTCTCGCCGTCCTTCCAGCCGACGAAGGTATAGCCGGTTCGCGGTTCTTCGCCAAGCGTCACCGTTTTGCCGTAATCCACCGTTTCCGTCCGCGTTTTACCGTCCAGCAGGACGTATGTGACCGTGAACGTCCGGACTTTCCAAACAGCCGTGAGCGTCATATCTCCCGTGACGGTGATCTTGACTTTTCCGTCTTCTCCGGCCGGATAGATTTTCTTATTCTCGTCCTCCCAGCCTGTAAACAAATGCCCTTCCTTTGTGGGCGCTTCGAGGATGACGTTCGTGCCCTTATGCACCGTTTGGCTGCTGCTTCCGCCTTTGCCGCCGTTCGCGTCGATTTCGATGCGCACCGGGATTGCTTTATACGAAGCGACGAGCGACTGGCGGCCGCTTAGCTGCAGATTTTCCACAGCCTTGCCGTCTTTAGAGGGCGTATATGGCGGTTTGTCGTTATACCAGCCGTCAATGTTTATGCCGCTGTCGCGATATTTCACGCCCATCCCCGCGGCGTCGGGCAGTGTGATTGAAGCACCTTTTTCCAGACAAATATCTGCGCCGTGTCCTTCTGCCTGATTGTTGTAAATCCGGTTTGATCCGGCGGAAACATTCATCGACCTACTTTCCAAATAAATACCGCCGCCGATACCGCCATTACCTCTTTTTGTTTTATACGCTTCATTGCCAATAACCTTCCAGTTTGTTATTGGATTAATCCATGAGTTGTTCAGCGCCACGCCGCCGCCATATATTGCTTTGTTGTTTTTGATTGTGCCGCCGCTGATGGTAATGGTTGAACTATATGCATATAAACCGCCGCCCATACCTATATCTGACGTAGTACAACATTCGCTGATTGTGCCGCCTTCGATGGTGACGGTTGAATAATTCGCTGCATACAAACCGCCGCCATAACCATTCACTGCCTTACATCCGCTGATTGTGCCTTTTTTGATGGTGATTTTTGAAGAATTTGTTGCATACAAACCGCCGCCCGCGTTCGCCTCACATCCGCTGATGGTGCCGCCTTCCATGATAAATCCTGATCCATTCTTAAGAGAGACGCCGCCATATTTGCCTTTACAATTTTGAATCACACCGCCATGCATGTTAAAAACTGAATTTTCTTCAAGCACTACGCAGGCCTGGTCCACTTGCTGCCTATTTTGCAGCGTCACATTTTCGTACATATATGCGGTTGCCCCTCCTGATACAGTTATAAAGGCACCCTTTGCATTTCCGTCAATCGTCAGCTTTTCGGCATAACCTTCCGCGCCCAAATTCAGGACAGTTTTTTCTCCTGTCACCTTAATTCCTGCGCCCGGATTAACGGTAATCGTCTTACCTTCGCCCTTGATGGTTGTCGTGCCGCGTCTCAATGTATATTCGGTAGTATCGCCTTCCAAGGTGAAACCATTCATCAAAATGATCTCGTTTTCATTCTTATCTTTGGAATTATTAATCGTTTCAATCGCTTTTTTAAAACTACGGCCGTCTGAGACATAATGCGAATTCGTCTCCGCCATGGCGCGCGGCGCCGCCAGCGCCAGCATGCAGACCGCTATGCCCAGCGCCTTCCAAATCCTCCTGTTCATCGCTTTCTGCCTTTCCTTCGATTCATTGTTTTCCTATATGCAGCCGACAAAATGGATATGGACATCATAGCATATCGACATTCTTTTTTCAATCCGTTTTATACTAATTCGCAGTTAAAATGCTTAACAGAGCGCATCAGATTTTTTGTTCTGACGAAGCCAAGTGAAGTGAGGCGTACTGGAGGTACGTTGAACGGAACGAGGCAAAGTCAGAGCGAAAAAGATGGTGCGCGGATTAAGCCATTTTAACAAGAATTAGTATTATTCGGTTCTTCACGAATCCGGAATTCGAAATTTTGCAAAAATTCCGATAACGGGCGCAATGATCGTCATGCAAAAAAAGCGCCCTCCCGTTTTTCGGGAAAGCGCCGTGTATTCGCTTTTACAGCATACTCGCCAGAAACGCCTTGAGCCTTTCGGTCTTCGGCGCGCCGAGCACGTCTTTGGGGTCGCCGTGCTCACAGATCACGCCCTGATCCATGAACACGACCTCGCTGGCCACCGCGCGGGCAAAGCCCATCTCGTGGGTGACGACCAGCATCGTCAGCCCCTCCTGCGCGAGCTTCTGCATGACGGAGAGCACCTCGCCGACCATCTCCGGGTCAAGCGCGCTCGTCGGCTCGTCAAAAAGGATGACCTCCGGGTCCATCGCCAGCGCGCGGGCGATGGCGACGCGCTGCTTCTGCCCGCCGGAGAGCTGGCGCGGCTTGGCGTTGATGTAGGCGGACATGCCGACCTTTTCGAGGTACTTCATCGCGTTTTCAACGCTCTCCTCGCGGGTGCGGTGCAGCACCTTCATCTGGCCGGTGACGCAGTTGTTCAGCACATCCATGTTGCCGAACAGGTTGAACTGCTGAAAGACCATGCCGACCTTGGCGTGGTAGCGCGGCATGTTGACCGCGCCGGAGAGAATATCCTCGCCGTGGTAGAGAATCTGCCCCTCGTCCGGCGTTTCGAGCAGGTTGATGCAGCGCAGCAGCGTCGATTTGCCCGAGCCGGAAGAGCCGATGATGCAGGTCACTTCGCCCTTGTTGGCGGCAAAATCCACGCCACGCAGCACCTCGTGGTCGCCGAAGGCCTTTTTGATGCCCCTGACTTCAATCACACGTTCCATCTCTTGACGGCCTCCTTTTCGTTTTCGACGGATACCTTGATATTCGCGCGGCTGTCGCTCTGCGAGCCGTGAATGACGTAGTTATCCGGGCCGTCCATCTTCTTTTCCACCGCGCGCAGGACGGCGCTGACGCTCAGCGTCAGAATGAGGTAGATCACCGCGATGATGAAATAGACCTCGAAGTAGCGGTAATACGTGCCCGCCGCGCTCTTCGCCTGGAAGAACAGCTCGGAGACGGAGATGACGTTGAGCACGCTGGAATCCTTGATGTTGACGATCAGCTCGTTGCCCACGGAGGGGAGGATGTTGCGGATGGCCTGCGGCAGAACTACCGTCGTCATGGTCTGCCAGTGGGTCATGCCGATGGCGTGCGCCGCCTCGAACTGCCCCTTATCGACGGAGACGATGCCGCCGCGGATAATTTCGGCCATATACGCGCCGGTGTTGATGGAGATGATGAAGATGGCCGCGAAGGTCGTATCCATGTACACACCCGCGTACTGCGCGCCGTAGTAGATCACGACGGCCTGCACGATCATCGGCGTGCCGCGAAACACCTGAATGTAGACGTTCATCAGGAGCTGCGCCAGCCTGAGCAGCCCGCGCCGGAGGGTCACGCCGACGTTCGAGCCGGTTTTCTTCTTCTCCGGCAGGGCGATGGTGCGGATGATGGCCACCAGCAGGCCGAGCGCGAAGCCCAGCGCCGTGCCCGTCAGCGCAATCAGCAGGGTCATGCCCGTTCCGCGCAGGAACAGCATCCCGTATTTTTCCAGCAAAAAGGCCACCCAGCCAAAGAAGGATGTAGAAGCGTTCGGCATTTTGTTTTCTCCTTTGGGGTACGTCGACTCGCCGCCCCGAACCCCGGCAGGGAACTGAGTTCCCTGCACCTTCCATTACCATCTGCTTCGCAGATGGTTTATTTAATAAGAAACTTCTTTTCCTCCGTTTATCGCGCAGCGATAAACAAAGTGGGAAATCCAAGAACCTCAGGTTCTTGGCAGGGCTTGGGGCAGCGCCCCAACGTTCTCCCCCCATGGCGCATAAAAGGCTGTCGGCTGACCGACAGTCCTTTATTCCTTTCGGTTACTCGCTCAGCGGCTGATCGAGCACAACCGCGTCCATGATGGCGTTGCGCTCCTCGGCGGAAATCCCGGCGAGGATTTCGTTGATCTGCGCCTTCAGCGGGCTGCCCTGCTTCACGCCGACGGCAATCTGCGCGTCGTCCGGGGAGACGGTGAAGCCCTGCCTTTCGCCAAAGGTGATGTACGTCAGATCCGCGTTCGCGGAGGTCGCGGAGACCGCGCCGGGGCGGTCGGCCACATAGCCGTCAATCGCGCCGGAGGAAACCGCAACGATCATCGTCGGGAAGGTCTCCATCGCGGGCATCTTCACCGCGCCCTCGATCTGGTCGATCATGTCATAGTGGAACGTGCTCATCTGGCCGGTGATCTTCGCGCCCGCCAGATCGGCCAGGCTCTTCGCGCTGGCAAACGCGCTGTCCTTGCGAACCACGACGGTCAGCTCCGTGTCGTAGTAGGAATCCGTAAAGTCAATGGTCATCCGGCGCTCGGCGGTCGGGCTCATGCCCGCGATAATCACGTCGATGTTGCCGGAGAGCAGCGCCGGGGTCAGGCCGTCCCACTCGGTCTTGACGATTTCCAGCTCCATGCCGAGCTGATCGGCGATGATCTTCGCGATGCGCACATCGTAGCCGTCCGCGTAGCCGCCCGCCGCAATCGCCACGGCGTTTTCGCTCGCGTCGCTCTGCGTCCAGTTATACGGCGCGTAGTTGCACTCCATGCCCACGCGCAGGGTTTCGCAAACGCCCGCCGCCGCGAGCAGAACCATCGCCATCGTCATGGCCAAAATCAGCATTTTCTTCATTGCGCTGTCCTCCCGACCCCATCGGGTCTATCCACAGGTTGTTCGTTGGAATGAGGATATCTTACACCTGACCCGCCGGAGAGTCAACGAAATTACAATAATTCCGCGTCATCTTTGTATTTTTTACAAAACAAATGCGCAGCAAAGCGTTTTTCATCGTCCAAAAACCGATAACGCGCCCGTTTTCATGCCTTTTTATTCATCCTTGACGCGCACGTTTTCCCGTCCGAACATATCGAATACCTTGTTCAGGCTGTTTTCCGCCTGCTTTCTGGCTTCCTCCTGCGCGCTGAGGATCGCCTTGTCCGATTCCTGCACCGTGCCCTCGATCGCCGCGCGGAACGTGCACGGGTAGCCCGCCGCCTGCGTCAGATAGCCCGCCACCTCCTCGTTCTTCTCCGGGATGCTCAGCATCTTCACATAGGCCGCGCCCATCGCCTTGGGATAGACCACGGTGAACAGCCCGTTCTCGCCGGAGACGAGCCGCCCGAATTTGAGCATGCCGAAGAGCTGCGGCTTCTGCTTGGCCTGCCGCATGGCCTCCTGCCAGATGCGTTCCGCGTCCGGCGCGGGGCCTTTCGGCGCTTCCTTCGCGGGGGACGGCGCAGCTTCTCCCTGCGCGGCCTCCGGCGCGTCGGCCGTCGGTGCGGCGGCTTCCTGCTTCCGGGCGGGCGCGGCCACCACTACGCCCTCGCGCAGCTTGCGCTCCAGCTCGTCCACGCGGGCGACGAGCGCCTCCACCTGCATGCTTTCCTCCGGCGCGCAGGCGCGAAGCGCGGCCGTTTCCAGCGCAAAGCGCGGCTGTGCCGCCCACTTCATATCCGTTTCGCTTGCCAGAAAGAGATCGAGCATCCGCATCAGCCGCGTGTGCGACGTGCGCTTTGCCTGCGCGACATATTCCGCCGCGTCCTCCCGCGTGACCTCCAAAAGACCGCTGAGCTGTTCCTCGCCGCAGATATCCGCCAGCATCAGCGCGCGCAGATGGGCGCTCACGTCGCGCACAAACACCTGCACCTCGCGCCCCTTGCGCATCATCTCGTCAATCAGCGCCAGCGCGCCCGCCGCGTCTGAATCAATCAGCCGATCCGCGAACGCGAACAGGAAGCTCTTATCCGCCGCGCCGAGCACCCGAAGCACGAGCGCCTCCGTCAGCCCGCCATCCTCCTCCTGCGCGTAGGAAAGGCACATGTCCATGATCGACCATGCGTCGCGCATGCCGCCCTCCGCCGCGCGGGCGATGCGGGAAAGCGCCGCGTCCTCGGCCTGAATATGGCCTTCCTCCAGCGCGACGCGCAGCCGCCCGATGATCTGGTGCGCGGGAATCCGCCCGAAATCGAACCGCTGACAGCGGGAAAGGATCGTCGCCGGGAGCTTCTGCGGCTCCGTCGTCGCCAAAATGAACACGACGTAGGCGGGCGGCTCTTCCAGCGTCTTGAGCAGCGCGTTGAACGCGCCCTGCGAGAGCATGTGCACCTCGTCGATGATATACACGCGATAGCGCCCCGTCTGCGGCGGGTATTTCACCTTTTCGCGCAAATCGCGGATCTCGTCCACGCCGTTGTTGCTGGCCGCGTCGATTTCCAGAATATCGAGGCTGTTTTCCTCCGCCAGCGCCCGGCAGGTGTCGCACGTGCCGCAGGGATCGCCGTTCTCCGGGTGTTCGCAGTTGACCGCGCGCGCGAACACCTTCGCCGTCGAGGTTTTGCCCGTGCCGCGCGTGCCGCAGAACAGATACGCATGCGCGATGCGCCCGCTCGTGATCTGGCTGCGCAGCGTTTTGATCACAGCCTCCTGCCCCACAAAATCCTCGAACCGCGCCGGACGATAGCGGCGATACAGCGCCTGATAGCCCATTTTGTTGCCTCCACAATCCAATCAAGAATATAACAGTAAATGAGCAAATCCGAAATGATGCACATATTCCAGTAACGGGCGCGCAATGCGCGCCCCTACGGGCACAGCGTAACTTATTGCTTAGACGGAAAATAACCTGATAAAGAGCTCCCTCTTCGAGGGAGCTGTCAGCGAAGCTGACTGAAGGAGTTAAGCGGGCGCGCCCGCGTTTTGTGCAGAATTTGCTTTTTGCTCAATGATTGTATAAAATAGAATATCACAAAAAGAAAAACTTTACAACCGTTCCGGACGGGTGTACAATAAGCGGCGCTTCATCCTCCTTCAGTCTCGCTTTGCTCGACAGCTCCCTCAAAGAGGGAGCCGTTGTGTCGGTACGAACCATCAAATGCGCTTATTTCCCCTTTTCTCTATGAAATGAGCAGCTTATTCGAACATCTGTACCTTTCTCTTCGGGGAACGTTTGAAATCGTCGCCGCCTGCGGCGGAATCAGACGATAAAAACGCCGAAGATTGGCACAGCGCAGCCGTGACGGAAGGAGTTACCAACATCTACGGAGGAATATTCTATGGCTGTTTCTGGCATCATTTTCCAAATGATTACGTTGTTCATCATGATGTTTGCGGGCTATGTTTCCGCGCGGGCGGGGCTGATTTCGCCGTCCTTCCGGCGCGGGCTCTCCTCGCTGGTGCTGAGCACGGCGTTCCCCTGCTGCATCGTTTCGTCGGTGCTGCAAAGCGGCGGCGCGCCCGGCAGCATGCTCGTCGCCCTCGGCGTGAGCGTTGCGTTTTTCGCGCTGATGATCGCGCTGGCGGCGGTGCTCGTGCGCATCGTGCCCACGCCGAAGGAAGAGCGCAACCTCGATCAGCTTCTGCTCGTGTTCACCAATCTGGCGTTCATGGGCATCCCGATCATTCAGGCGCTCTATGGTGTGGAGGGCGTGGCGATGCTCTCGATGTTCCTGCTGGTGTTCAACTTTCTCGTGTTCACCTACGGCGTCATGCTGCTCGATGGCAGCGGCGACATCAACCTCCGGCAGTTGGTCAACCCCGGCGTGGTCTCCGCGCTGATTGCGCTGTTCTTCGGTCTGACCGGCTGGCGGCTGCCCGACCCGGTGGAAAGCGCGCTGGCCTCCATCGGCTCCATCAACACCCCGATGGCGATGATGATTATCGGCGCTTCCCTCGCGCACAGCGATATCCGCGCCGCGTTCACCAATCCGCGCCTGTACCGCGTCACCTTCCTGCGCCTGATCGTCATGCCGCTGGTGTTCATCGGTCTGGCGTTCGTCATACCGATCAACCGCATGCTCGCGGGCTTGTGCGTCATCGTCGCCGCGATGCCGATTGCCGGAAATTGCAGCATGCTTTCCGATATCTACACGCCCGAGGACATGACCGCCTCCCACGCGACCATCGTTTCCACCCTGATCAGCGGCGTGACCCTCCCGCTGCTCGTGCTGGTGATGAGCATGGTGGGGCTGGGGTAACCGCCTCCCCGCGATAAAAGCCGCCCGGTTTTTGATGGCCGGGCGGCTTTCGCTTTACAAAATAAAAAGGAAGTCAGACTCATCCGACTTCCTCAGGTATGCTCCGCAAAGTCATACCGCAATTCACATTTATATTATACTAAAGACCTTCGAAATATTCAAGCCTTTTCTGATGCGAACGTCTTCAAACCTTCCAGTTTTCTTTTCGCATCGGTATGGATAATCCTTGTGTACACCGAAATGGGGATCTTCTTTCGCAATTCCTCCGATGCACATTCAAACGCCGTAATGGCCGCCTCTATCTCTTTGGGATTTACATGCAGCAGATTCAGCAGATACACAATCAAAATCAGCCAATCTGTAATCGTATCAAACGTGATATCCTTGATCTGCGTTTTATCTTCTACCGCCGTGCTAACCTGTTTGTCTATTCCGCTTGTTCGAAACCGCGTATCAAAAACGACGTCATTGTGCGCTATTGCATTACGCAAATCCTTCACCGCATAGATGACCCGCTGCGGCAGCATGGCCTGCGTATCGCCCTTTTGCTCTATTCCTATCTTTTCTGCAATCATGCGTCTGCATGAGCCGTTCAGGCAGGAAACAAAATGGCCAAATTCGCCCAGACTGAGCAATTCGAAAATACCCCAAATCGGAATGTTTCTATCGTTATTCAGAAAATGATCCGCAATTCGATTTCCGTTTGCAAAAGCATCCGTCTGCACCTTATAAATCCGGTTTCTCAATTCCAATCGACGCTTGATCTCTTTTTTCGCTTTCTCCCGTGCCCTCTTTTTCTTTTCGTAGCTTTTTTCCTGCTGTATCGCCGCCATCTCCGTTTTATATGTATTCAGGAGCATATTATACACGTCCACAAAGCTGCCCGAATGTGCCTGTGAAACCACAACTTCCAGAACATGATTCTTCAAAGCCGTTTCAATCGTCATCACACACGGATAGAACAGTGCTTTCACCTTCGAATCAAATTCATATATGGCAGCCAGTTGTTCAAACTCCGTATACGGAATTCGATTTTGAGGCGATTGAATGTAGCGATACCCTTTATAGCCGTGGTAATACCCCATATTCATCAGGGCATATTGATGTTTTTCGGATACCTCTATGTTCTTTTCCCTTTTCAGGTATTCAATCAGCCCGTTTATATCCATAGGCTCCATCCGTCTTCACCACCCGGTATTTTTCCTAAATTATAGCACACACTTTCTTTTCATTCAACGTCCGTTTCGTTTTGCTCCGCTTCCCTTTCTCATTTCCTTTTTCCCCAAAACCTGCTATAATACATCTATCAATCATAAAGGAGAGCGATTTTCATGCGCGCTTACGAACGTCTGCTCAAATATGTTTCGGTCTACACCACCTCCGACCCGGACAGCGCCACCGTCCCCAGCTCCATGCGCCAGTACGATCTGGCGAACATCCTCGTCGATGAGCTGAAAGCCCTCGGCCTTGAAAACGTCCACGTTGACGAAAACGGCGTCGTCTACGGCTGGCTGTCCGCGACGGCGGGCTGCGAGCAGAAGCCCGCGCTCGGCTTCATCGCCCATCTCGACACTGCGCCGGATTGCTCCGGCGAAAACGTGAAGCCGCAGATCATCGAGCATTACGACGGCGGCGACGTGCTTCTGGCCGGAAGCGGCGAAACGCTCAGCCCCGCGGCGTTCCCCGGCCTGAAAAAGCTGGCCGGCATGACGCTCATCACCACAGACGGCACCACCCTGCTCGGTGCGGACGACAAGGCCGGCATCGCGGAAATTATGACCGCGCTGGAAAACATCCTCGCCGCCAGCGCCCCGCACGGCAAGCTCTGCATCGCCTTCACCCCGGATGAAGAAATCGGCGCGGGCGTTGACCATTTCGACGTGGCCAAGTTCGGCGCGGACTGCGCCTACACGCTGGATGGCGGCGAAGAGGGCGAAATCGCTTACGAGACGTTCAACGCCTGTTCGGCGGAGCTGCATTTCGACGGCCTGAGCGTACACCCCGGTTCTTCCAAGGATACGATGATCAACGCGGCGCTGGTCGCCATGGAATACAACGCGCTGCTCCCCGCCGGGGATATTCCCCGCCTGACGGAGGGCTACGAGGGCTTCTTCCACCTGTGCGATATGAAGGGCGACGTGGAGCACGCCGAGCTGCACTACATCGTCCGCGACCACGACCGCGCGACGTTCGAGGCGCGCAAGAAGCTGATGGAGCACGCCGTAAAGGTCATCAACGAAAAATACGGCCGCAGCGTCGTCACCCTCCGTCTCAAGGACAGCTATTATAACATGGCTGAAAAGCTGACCGACCACATGGAGCTGATTGAAAACGCCAAGCGCGCCTGCGAGGCGGCGGGCATGAAGCCGTTTATCGAGGCGGTGCGCGGCGGCACGGACGGCTGCCGCCTGTCCTACATGGGTCTGCCTACGCCGAACCTCTGCACCGGCGGCTTCGCTTTCCACGGCCCGTATGAGCATATCGCGGCAGAGAGCATGGATCGCTGCACGAAGATGGTCGAGCTGCTGATGATCGGGGAATGAGAAAACACCGAGGCTTTGCCCCAATCCCCACCCGAAACCCGAGGTTTCCGAACTTCCCGCCTTTCATTTTCAAAAACTTCATAAAATTCTGAAATTTTCCTCTCTGTATATCGTCTTATAAGTATAGACAACATGCAGGGAGGTTTTTTCATGCTGGCCAAACGCCGTCTCTTCGGGGCGCTGCTGTTTATGCTGACGCTTCTATCTTCTGCGGCCTGCGCGAAACTCAATTTGAAGCCCTACGAAGTGCCCAGCGCATCCGGCACAGAGGTCGAAATTCTCGCGCCGGAGGTCTATCTGCTTCTTCACGACAGTTCGCTGAACGGCGGCAAACTCAAAACGGCGCTCGTCTTGCTTGACCACGGGCAAACGGTATTCGAGCAGCGCCTGCCGGATCATACAGCCGACAGCGAAAACCTCAGCTATCGGCTCTTTGTTGCGGATGCAAACCGATACGGCATTTTAACCACCGAAAGCCATTCCAATTTCATCCGTTTTCGGCTTTTGGAAGACGGCGCACTCTCTGAGGGCTTTTCCGTTCAAGGCGATCTCACCGGCTATGCCGCCTTGCTCGGCTGGCTCTGCAATTTGAGCTGGGAGGGCGGCGCGTATGCCGTCAATCGCTTTGATTGGGATGGCATTCTGCTGGCTTCTACGCCGGTTTCGCCGCTTCACGCCGCAGCCTACGGCGGCTTCACGGTGCTTGCCGACAAGAGCGTCGCCTATATCGCGCCGGATATCGACATTTCGCAAGGCCGCTATGCGCTGAATCATCTGCGCGTCAGCGCGGACGGCGAACCGCTTTCCACCGTCCATATTCCTCTGCCGTCCGACAGTTCCACCACATACGGCGCGTTTTCGCCCGACGGCGGCATGCTCTCCTATACGGAATCCCACGCGCTGACGGAGCCCTCGCAATTCTTTCTCGCCCGTTCGGATGCGGCAGGCCGCCTGCTTTTCACCAAAATGCTCAAGGCGGCGGATATCAACGTCCGCGTCAACTGCGCCCTTTTACGCGACGACGGCTCGACCACGCTTTACGGCACGGCGACCCGAACCGCCCGAAAATACTTCGCCGTGTTCCGGCTGGATCTGGACGCAGGAGGGAACATCATTGCCCGAGATATCCGCGATTTCACCACCCGCGCCACGTATCTGTACAGCGTCAAACTCGATCCGCTCGGCAACGCATACGTGGTCGCTCAAGATTACAAGCACCCCATCGCCGTCGTCCCCTTTGACGCTCTGCCCGTCTGCGACAATCCGGGGCTGACGCTGACCAACGACGGAATATAGCTTTTTCCGCGCCACCAAAAATATATAGACCCTATACAGGGAGGTTTTTTCATGCTGACAAAACGGCGTTTTTTCGCCTCCGCGCTGCTCGCCCTGGTGCTTCTTTCCGCTGCGGCCTGCGCGCAGATCGACCTCGCGCCCTACGAAATTCCGAATTCCGCCATGGCGCGGATCACGCTCATTCAACCCGGTTTGTTTCTCATTCACCACGACAGCACGATGAACGACGGAACTGTTCCAACCTCCATCATTCTGTATCAAAACGGCCAGCCCATATTCAGCCGACAGTTTGATAACGACGGCGATTGGCGGTTGTTCTCGACATTCCTGATGAACGAAGCCTGTTACGGCTATGTGCTGGCCGATCACGGCGACCCGACGCTCGGCCGCCTGTTCGTCCGTCTGACCGGAAGCGGGCCGTCTCCGCTGCTCCAGCTGATGGATCATCGTCATTCCGTCCGGCTTATGAATTTCGGAATCGCCTTTCTCTATGAAACGGACACGGCCTGTGCCCTCCAGCTTTTGGATTGGCAGGGGCGTTTGAAGGTGGATTACGCGCTCGATCCCGCTCTGCGCTATTCGATGCTTGGCAGCACCCTTTTGGCGGACGGCACATTGCGCGTCCTCACGGTTGACCGGCCTCGCGCGGATAGCGGCGAAAGCGCACGCATGATTCTGCGCACCTTTTCAAACGCGGGCGCACTGCGCTCCGAACAGGCCGTTCAATCGCCCTATATCGGCGGGTTTAACGATACCGTCGCGTTTGATTCGGACGGCGGCCTCGTCGTCTGCACCGCGCCGCTTGCGGATTACAAAATTCAGCAGATCATCCGCATGGACGCGCAGAACAACGTGCTCTATCAGAAGATGCTCAGCGCGCCCAAAACCGTCGTGGACATTTCGGGCGCTCAGCCTTCCCCGGATGGTTCGGTCACGCTGTACGGCTCGGCGATGGCCAACTCCCGCGGATTGTTCACCGTCTTTCGGCTGAATCTCGACGCGCAGGGCAACGTCGCCGCGCTGGATGTCCGCGATTTCACCACCCACGCCACATACCTGTACGCCGTCCGGCTGGATGCGCTTGGCAACGCATACGCGGTCGCTCAAGATTACAAGCACCCCATCGCCGTCGTCCCCTTTGACGCTCTGCCC
>ERZ824488.3115-NODE-3115-length-13152-cov-3.320608_pt1 | contig 13152 bp, 11 predicted proteins | sample MGYA00519936_ERZ824488 | MGnify/ENA primary metagenome ERZ824488 (study PRJEB31778, sample SAMEA3449153) | human gut metagenome | biome: human gut; feature: human-associated habitat; material: faeces | place: United Kingdom | collected 2010/2012 ... | reverse complement strand
TGTTCGGCTTTTGATTTATAATAGGTTACTTCAGATTTGTTAGTAGTTAAATAATGTTTCCCATCGGTAAGATAACCAGTTATGCATTCTCCACTAAGAGCTACTGTTCCTGAAACGTAGGTTTTGTGGTTGTAAATGTTGGCATTAGCAGCTTTTAAATAAAATGGAGAAATTTGACCTGTCATATAAATTGGAATCCAACTTTCAAGTCCAAGCATCATTTCATCAAAGGGTCTATTGATGTCATGTATTATTTTTAAATGCAATCCTTTTTTTAGTGTCATAGCAATTGCAAACATCCATTTTTTACCAAAGTCAACGTCTTTTGCCATTTCTTCCATTGGCATGTCACTACACATGAAAACTGGTTCTGTGGATTTAGAAAGTACAGTAGCTTTGAAAAAGTCTAATTCAGCTTTTTTTAATTCTTCTAGGCCGTAATAATTTTTGGATAAAGCTTTTTGAAAAGGTACAAAAGGAATTTTTATTTCATTAAAGTGAATAGCTTTTATATACTCATTTAAATCAAAAGTATCTAGATAATTTAAAAAATTTTCAATATATATATTATTTGAAGATGTATTTGTAGAAAGCCATTTGTTGAGCTTTGAAAAATACTCTGTTTCGTTTTCTAGCTCTGATATAGGACAATCTATAAGAATAGAAATTGTTTCTTTGTTTTCATTACTTTTATATTTGTTTACTATAAAAGAACAAACGGATGTAATAAATTCTTTTGGTTTTGATGGATTTCTGTTTCCAGAACGAATCTTAGAAATAAAAGAAGCATCATATCCAATGAATCGTGATAGTTCGGCAATATTAATATTTAAAGTAGAAATAATTGAATTTAAGTTTTTACTTAATTCTTCAAAATCTATATCTATATCATTTAATGAACGAGATAATGTACGAGAGATTTCTTGTTTGGATAGTTCGATTTCATTGTTTTGACTTAGTTCATATAAGCCATTAATTAATTGTTCTAATTGCTTGCTTTTTAGTGCTGGTGTTCTTTCACCTTTTCTATAACGACTGATAACTGATGAAGATAACTCAGATGCATTTGATAAGTCCTTGGATGAGCAATTAATTTGTTCGATATATTTATTTAATTCTTCTGAAAAAGTCATAATTACCTCCGTAAAATTAAAATTTTTTACTATTATAACATATTTATGCAATATTTAAAATATTTTCCAAAATGGCATGGAAAAATTGGCAAAAAAACATTGACGAAAAATATTTTATGATAGAATTAAGGAGAAATATTTATGAAAGGAGAAAAAATAGTAATATTTTTTAGAGAAAAAGTGGATATTTTGAATTATGAAATGAGATCCACTATACCAGCAATAGTTGAAAATAGATATATAGTATTTGAAATAGCAGGTATAGTATCTATGATTGGCTTGGGGGAGAAAAAATAAATAGTTTTTGAAGAAGATAATAATTTATTAAGAAAAGAGTTAATTGGGAAAGGCTCTTTTCTTTTTTTGACACAAAAAATGTGTGAAACTAAAGTTTGGATTGCCTTTTTGACATTTAAAAAATTTGATGTTATAATAGTTGACATAACAAAATAGTAGCAATTAATTCACGCTTTTTTATGAAAGGATGAGAAAACTATGATTATTAAGAATGGTGAACGGATAACAGTACAACGAAACATAGTAAGAAAACGTTTCTTACATGATGATACGGAAGAACGGTATGCTATTGATGGAAAATTTCTTGGCAGATTTTCGATTCTTGATACTGTAATTAGCATGTATGACTTTTGTGTACACGAGCAGAAGATATACGATTTTGTTGAACACCAATATCTTGTGGATGAAAATGGTGAGCCTTTTATATACTGTGGGATGTTTTCAAGATACTTTTTTATGAAATCAAACAATAAATATTATATTTATAATATTATTTCTAAAAAAATTGAGGAAGAATGTGATTTCTATATTAGTAAAAAAGAAGAAAAAACTATCCTAGCATTTCAAAACGGCAAAGCTATGAGAAAGTTTGATAGAGCTTTAACATTAGAAGATAAAGAAATGTTGAACAAAAAACATATTTTTGAAGTGAATAAGGTTACAGTGGTAAAAAGTGAGATGCTGTGTAAAGATCGTAGTTTTGAATTAAACGATATCAAAGTAGCAAATGATGAAATATTGGAGTTTTTTGATACAATTGTTGCAGTGATTGTACCTTTAGAACAAATATGTAAATTCTATTTGTTATCAGATAATGGTACAAAATATGTTGGATATTCGTCAATTTTTACAAATAAGGTCGGAGATGAAACGCCTCGTATGGAACTGACTAAAGGCTTTTTAGCTCTTGAATATGATAAAAATTGGAGAATATACGATAAGAAAACAGGTAAAGAGTTATTTGATAGAAGTTTTACAAATTTATATCAACACGAAAGTGAAAAATATTGGATAGCTGTTTCAAAAAATTTCATTGCTATTTTTAATGCTGATGGAGAAGAACTGCTTACTTTTAAAGGTTATAAGTCTGTGCTTTTGGCAAAAGAAAAATATTTTTTAATTAAAGATAACAATGAAGATATATGGGTTTTTGACGAGAATGGAGAAAAAGTATTTAATGAATGTTTCCCATATAGAACACTGACAATTAATGTATCCAGAGGGCTTCTTTTTAAGGTGCAGGATGAATATAATACGTCAATATATAACTGCGGTACTGGAAAAGTTCAGATAATACCAGCAATTATTTTTAAAATGCCATCAAATAATTCAGCTTACTATTATAAAAGTAATGACAGTTGGGAATATTACATGTTTGTCAGAAAGCAGGATTGTTTGTGTGGAGTTTATCAAGTTGATGAGAAGAATAATTTTTATCCCGTTATACCTATTAAATATGAATCGGTGCTTAAGCAGGATGACTTTTTTATTTGCCAAAAAGGAAAGGAAACTCATGTGTATAATAAAAAAGGCGAATTAATGAATATTATTGATATGTAATTTTTAAAAAGGCTGGAACTTAATAATTTGAGTTCTGGTCTTTTTATGTATAAAAATTGTTAGTTTTATTCTGAAAAATAGTAAATAAGACTTGAAATATACTTATAAAAGTATTATAGTAGGAAAAGTAACAAGTAGAATACGAATTTTATTAATGGCAGGAGGAAAAAGGACATGCAGGTAATGAAATTTTATGTGAATGGACAGACAATAAGTTTGTCAGAAAAAGAAGTTGAGGAATTAGTAAGAAATGCTTATGCTACGAAGCCAACAAAAGGTGTGAGATTTGAAGTTAATCCAGAGAAGATTAATCGTGGACTTTTCTATGAAAGAAGAGCCAATGGAGTTCAGGAGTGGACAAGACAGATTATTTTACATGCGTTTAAAGAAGTAGATGAGAAAAATGTTCAGTATGGTAAAACATTTTATACGTATATTCCTAAAAAGACATGGCTTTGTGAGAAGGTTGCTTTTTTGAAGAAAGTGGCTGAAAGAGATGGAGGCCATTTAGCTGATGGAATAGAGCAGGCTTTAGAATGGGCACAGAGAATTAGTAATGGAGAATCTTGGTCAGATGTTTGTAATTCACCAGACATGGCGGAATATTACCGTTTAGTAGAATGGACACCTGGACAGATTCGGAGAGTTGGAGGCGTTGAAAAAAGCTTTACAGCTCATTCAGCTGTACATGTTGAAAAGCATTTTTTCTATTTTCTTGAGGACAAAACAGAGGATACAGTCCCATTAATTATTTTTAATAAATAATAAAAAGGTAGTATTCTAAAATAACACAAATGAGCACTTTAATAAGTGCTCATTTGTGCAAATTATATAAAAAAATGCAGAAAAACGCTTAAGAATATGGAAATTACTTTTTTTGTTGTAGAGGAGCATATTGTGCTTCTCTACAATATTTTTAGTTGTCAATGAAAACGTCCCCCTGACACCCATATGGTTGTCAGGGGTGATGTGCTGTTATTTAGCTGTAAATTATTGACAAAACTTGCTAATGATGTTAATATATTATGTAGAGTGATTAAACTTTTAATTGTTCTTATAACATTTTCAAAAAGTATGATTATGCTTTAAATTATTAAACGAAATTTTGAAGGGAGTTGATAATTTTGAAAAAATGTTTTTCAAAAATGTTGCAAAAAACAGTTATAGTAATGCTTGTAATATGTATGGTTAATATACCAATTGTATCAAATGCAGCATTCAAATTTAGTATATCTCCAAAAAGAGATAGTTTAAAAATTTTTAATAGTAAATATGCAGAAGTAACAGATTATACAAAAGCTTTAACAGAGTTAAATCAATACTTAGGAAGTATGAGTACTACGAAAGATGTTAGTACTACAAAAATTGAAATTCTTGATAAAGTTCAAGAAATGCAAGGTAAATATAACACCAATACAACTTTATCAAAAATATTTAATCAGATTTCTAATAAGACAATTTCATCTGATGAAAATAGTTCTAGTAAATTATTAAGTTCAATTTTAGAAATCGTAAAATCAGCATTAGGAAGCAGTGGTTCAGCAGTAAAGAGTTTAAAACCTAATGTTGTAGTTAGTGATATGACAGCAACAACAGCTGGTAAATTATCAGGAGATAAGTATAATGTAAAATTAAGTGGCAATATATATTATGCAGATGCTGATTCAGATGGAAATCCAACATCAGGAAAATGGGTTGTATTAGTTCATGGATTTATGATGAATGGTCAAGCAATGGCAGATTCATTAGGACAAATGTACTTAAATCAAGGATTTAACGTATTAGCACCTGACCTAAGAGGTTTTGGAAATAGTGAAGGCGATGGAACTATGGGATATTTGGAAAGCTTGGATGTTTGGGATTGGTTAACATATATTAATGAGAAATATCCTGATAAATGTGATGAAATTATTGTCCATGGTGTCTCTTTAGGTGGTGCAACAACAGTGTTCTTATCTGGATTAGAAGTAGATGGTCAAACAATTAGTGACAAAAATGTTATAGGATTAGTGGAAGATTGTGGTTATACATCTATGACAGGAATTATCAATGATATGCTTGAATCAAAAGGAGATAATAAATTAGTTGCCAAAATATTGGGAATATTTAATAAGACAAGTCTTTCAGAGGTAATTTCTGAAGCAACAATAAAGAAATTAATTATGGAAAAAGTTGATGTAGGATTAACTGAAGAAAACTTTGAAGAATTGCAAAATAACTTGAATAGTTTGAAAAAGAGTTCAACACCATTGTTAATTGTACATGGTACATCAGATTCTACAGTTCCATTTAAAAATAGTGATGCAATTTATCAAACAGCAATGGAGAATGAGAATATTCCATATGTACAAAGATTCACAGCTGAGGGAGAAGAACATGCCTTTATAATACTTGGTCATAAAGAAAATGTTTATGAAGGACATATTAAGAATTTTATTACTCAAACAGAAAAAATAAAAAATAGTGTAGATGTTGACAAAACATCAGATTATCAAGAAGAAACAGAACAAGAAACTTCAACAATTAGTAGTTTAATAAAAGCTTTAAGATTACTTAAAAATATGTTTGGCATTTAAAATTAGGACTGAAAATCGACGAGAGAAAGGTGTTCCAATGGAGCACCTTTTTTTGTTATAAAATTGTAATTGACATTTAGTTTGATTATAGTAAAATATAATTATGTATATATGTTTATGAGGGGATGAATTTGTAAGATATGAAAACACATAAGAAAAAAATAATAATGTTAGTAATTGCTTTAATATGTTGTTTATGTATTTCATCAGCATATGCAGTTACACAAAGTGAAAAAGATCAATTAACAGAATTACTAACTGAGAATAAAGAAAGTTTAGGAGATTTGAATCAATTTAAACAAGTTATTGATAAAGCTTATAATGATTTGAATTCGGCTACAACTGTCGATGATACCTTAAAAGAAACATTAAAAGCAGATGTTAAATCTTTGGAAAATGTATCTGGAATGAGTTCATTTGTGTTAACAGTGTTAAAAGCTGAATTGAATTCGCAAATTGATAAATTAACAAATGATAATTTGAATGATTTAAAAGAAGAAATGGACGTTATAAAAGAGTGGACAGATAGTCAAGTTTCTTCTGATGGCAATCAAAATAATAGTGGAGATAATAGCAATAACAGTTCAACTGGAGATAATAATAGTAATAACAATAGTAACAATAATAGTAATAGTAGTAATAGTAGTAATAGTGGGAACAATAGTAGTAATAACAGCAGTACTCCTGTACAATCACCAAGTGGAAGTTCTTCTAATAGCTTAAATTCAAATAAACTTACTACATCATCAAATGCACAATCAACAAGTACTGGCAGTTCAAAAACAACTACGAGTAATCAAAGTGTAACTACTACAAATAAAAATAATTCGACAACACAAGTAAAAGAGAATTTACCAGAAACAGGAAAAACAAGAATTATAGTTGGTGCAATTATTTTATTAGCAATTAGTTCAATAGTATCTTTAATTAAGTATAAAAAATGTGGTGATATGAAAGAATAATTTTTATATAATATATTTTATTATAAAAAGAGGGCTTAGAATAGTATGATATTCTAAGCTATTTTAACATTATAGAAAGTTGTAAATGTCTGTATTTGTTTTGGAAGAAAATGAGAGTTATTACTAGTGACAGTGGACTTTTAGTGGGTGTATACTTTTTCCGTTATGAAAATATTTTGAAATAGAAAATCATATAGGAAAAGTCAAGAATTATTATGAGACTGGAAAAGAAAAACAACAAAACTAAGTAAGTGAAACATATTTTCCATTGACATAGATTAGTATTAGAAATATAATTTAGTTGAAAAAAAGAGGATTAAGAGGAAAATAGATGAAAAATTTTTTTACGATATTAATGACAAAAATTATTTGTAAGATATTGAAATTATTTGGAAAAAATGGTGGAAATCTACCTGGAAAAGTTGCGTATAAAATAAATCCAGATATATTTGAATATCTGAAATTTGAAGGAAAAGTAATTGCAACAACTGGAACGAATGGTAAAACAATGACCAATAATATTATAGGGAAAATTTTAAAAGATAGTGGTAAAACAATAATTACAAATGCTGAAGGAAATAATATGGAGACAGGTATTTTGTCTGAATTGATAAAAAATTGTACACTATCAGGAAAAGTAAAAGCTGATTATTTTGTTTTTGAAACAGATGAAAGTTATGTTCCAATCTTATATAAAATGATACCGCTAGATTGTTTAGTAATATTAGATTTTTTCAGAGATCAATTAGATAGGGCTGGGGAAGTAGAAACAATTATTTTGAAAAATAAAAAGTTTTTGGAATCTTATAAAGGAAATTTAATATTAAATGCAGATGATCCTAATGTAAGTAGATTAGGAAAGGCCAATAGCAAAAATAAAAATGTTTATTATTATCGAGTAGATAAATATAAATATGCGACAAAAGAATTAAAAGAAGCAGGAGAAGGAAAATTTTGTCCGTTTTGCAGTACTCGTTTAAGATATGAATATTATCAATATGCACATATAGGAAAATTCAAATGTCCAAAATGTAATTATGGAGAAAATGATATATATAATGAGATTACAGATGTCGATTTGGAAGAAAAAACATTTAAAATAAATAATGAAATATATAAAACACAATTTAATAATATATATGCAATTTATAATATTGCAGCTGCTACAACAGTTGCGAAATTGTTTGATATTCCAGAGGAGTCAGTGAAAAAAACAATAGAAAGTTTTGTTTTGAATAATGGAAGGCTGGAAAAAATGAATGTAAATGGTTGTGAAACAGTTATAAATTTGGCGAAAAATCCAACTGGAGCAAATGTTAGTTTACGTTTATTAAATGAAGATGAAGGAAAAAAGGAATTATTATTTGTATTAAATGACAATATTGCAGATGGAAAAGATGTATCTTGGATATGGGATATAAATTTTGAAGATTTAAAAAATGTTGAAAGAATAGTTACTGCTGGGACAAGACCTTATGATATTGCAATAAGAATTAAAGTTAGTGGTTATCCAGTTGAAAATATTATTCCATGTTTAACAGTTGAAGAAGCTGTTAAAAAATTATATGAAACAAATGTTAAAAAATATGTAATAACAAATTATACATCAGTACAACCAACTAGACATGAGTTAATAAAGTTCAAAGAAAAAAGTGAGGAGAACTAATGAAAGAAATTAAAATATTGTACTTATATCCAGATATATTAGATTTGTATGGAGATATAGGGAATATTAAAGTATTAAAATATAGAATAGAAAAAAGAGGAATGAAGTGTGTAATAGATACTTATTCAATAGATGATGAGGCACCTGATTTTGCATCTTATGATATAGTTTTTTCTGGTGGGGGAGCAGATAACGAGCAAAAAATACTTTCAGATGATTTGACAAAATACAAGGAAAATATTAAAAAAGCAATAAATGAAGGAGTATTTTTCTTATTGATATGTGGGTCATATCAATTATTTGGAAAATATTATAAGGATGTTGATGGCAATATAATTCCTGGACTTGAAATATTTGATTACTATACAGAGGCAATTGAAGATAGAAAAAAAAGATGTATAGGAAATATAATAATAGAAGCTGTAATAGATGGAAAAGCTACAAAAGTAATAGGCTTTGAGAATCATGGTGGACAAACTTTTGATACCCAAGATAATTTTGGAACAGTATTATATGGAAATGGAAATAAGTTTGGAGATTTAATGGAAGGATTTATGAGAAAAAATGTTATTGCTACATATTTACATGGCCCTTTGCTTTCAAAAAATCCAGAGATTGCTGATCATATTATAAGATATGCATTAAAAAGAAAATATGGTGAAGATATAAATTTAGATGAAATAAATGATGAATTTGAAAACAAGTGCAGAGAACAGCTTTTTAAAAGATTTTTAGAAAATAGTTAAGTGGAGGTAAATATGATATCAGATGAAAACAATCAATATTTAGAGCTTGAAAAAAATTTGAATAAGATTTTAAATAAGGGAAAAGCTCAAATGGAAGCTGAAAGGCTAAAAAATGAAGAAAAAAATAAAGAAAAAGAATTTAATAAGGATGAATTTATTTATCAATTACAAGGTGAAATAAATGTTTTAGATGCAAGAGAAAGAAAAATTGCACAAATGAATAGCGTGACAGATGAAGAACCAGAACCACTATATCCAAAAGAATTAGATAATTTAACTCTAGAAACTATTTATATAGCTTTATTATATGGTTCACCAAATGCAATTTCAAAATATTATTTTGAAAAAGATTTATGTTTTTTTTCAAGTGAAATAATTTTGAATTTATATAAGAGTGTAATTTTTAAAGAAGGTGAAAAACATGCACCACCTCAATTAAAAGAAGAATTCAATTTTCCCAAAGCTATTGCAGAATTATATGATTTAAAATGTGCAATGGCTGCAGCTCCACTTGATCAAAAATATGATTTCGAATTAATATATAGAGAATTAAAAAAATTGTTTATTCTAAAAAGAAGTTATATAAAAGCACCAACTAGAAAGATTCAAGATAAAATTTTAGAAATTAAAACATATATAAAATATAGAGATATGTCTGCAGATGAGGTTGAAGCAGCGATAAAACAAATAAATGTAACTAACAGATTGAGCCAAGCTGTGCTAAATAGTCATATTGCTGAATTCTGGTTAGATGATAAAAATGATTTAAGAGAAGGTGTGCCATTACCTTTTCCAATTATGACAAAAGTGTTTAAGGGATTTAGAAAAGGTGAAATAATGACATATGCAATGCCTTCAAATGCTGGTAAAAGTAGATTTACAGTTAACTTGGCATGTAATATCGCATTTATACACAAGAAAAAAGTATTAGTTGTTTCAAATGAGATGACAGAAGATAAAATGAGATTATGTTTATTAACAACAATAATAAATAATCCTGAAATTCAAAAATTTCATAAGCAAAAATTAGTAAAAAATGAAAGCGAATTATTAGAGTTCAAATTTAGAGCTGATAGACCAAATGAAGTTTTATTAGATGAACAAGGGTTTATTAAGAGATTAGATAATGAATCACAAGAAGAATTTGTAAGAAGACTTCCAGGAATATCAACAGAATTCAACCAAATAATGGAAGTAACAAAATGGCTAAATGAACAAATAAATAATTCAGTATATTTTGTACATCTTACAGAATATACAAATAATGATTTACATGAAGTAATATCAAATTATATGTATAAAGATGGTATAGAATACGTATTTTATGATACATTAAAATCAGATGTTAATAATATTGGAAATGCAGATGAATTAAAAAAGACTGCGACATTGCTTTCAGAGTTAGCACAAAAATTTGATATATTTATAGGAGCTTCAATTCAGTTATCTGAAAATTCTACATTACCAATCAATTTGACAATAAATGATTTATCTGTAAGTAAAACAATAAAGGAAGTATTTGATTCATTAACTTTATTTAAGCAAATACAAAGAAATCATTTAAAGGATTATGAATATTCTGATTCTGACAGATTTATAACATGTACTGATTTGGAAGAATTTGAGGATCCTGATGTAAGATATTATATAGGGGTTATTGATAAGAATAGAGCAGGTGCGAAACCAAAATTATTATTTAGATTAAATTTAGCATATAATGAATGGCATGAATTGGGATATGTTAAATTGAAAGAGAAATATAGTGAATTAAATACAAATTAAGAACAAATCTGAAAATTTTCTGTGCAATTTTTTATATAATAGAAAAGTCAGCATGACTATCCTATTATGTAAAGTAAAACAACCTAGTACTTATATGCTAGGTTGTTTTGTTACTATATCAATAATTTCTTCTGGTAAATATTTAGTTAAGTCAGCATTATTGCGAATTAAATCCATAATCATTGTAGAATTAATAGGACCAATTTCACCAGCACGAATATAAATAGTATCTAAATTAGAAAATTCTTTGTTTAATGTAGCCAGTGTTTCTTCGAAATCATAATCCATACCATTTCTAATTCCTCTAATCAAAAAAGTAGCATTATGTGAAATTGCAGTAGTAACAGAAAGATTATCATAAGAAACAACTTCAACATTTGCAAGACCTTCGCGTTTTAGAACTTTTCTTATACCATCAGCCATAATTTCTGTATCAAATCTTCTTTCTTTTGTTGGGTTAATTCCAATTCCAATAATAACTTTATCAAATAATTGAGCTGAAATTTTTACAACATGTAAATGCCCTTTTGTAAAAGGGTCAAAACTTCCAGCAAAAAAACCTATTTTTTCCATAAAAACCTCCTATATTATTCATCAGCAAGCGGATTGTTTTCAATTGCACTTCTTATTTGGTCACTATCCACGTGCGTGTAAATTTCAGTAGTAGAAACGCTTTCATGTCCTAGCAGAACTTGTAGCGCTCTAATATCTACATTCCCATATTTATACATCAAAGTTGCAGCTGTGTGTCTAAGTTTATGTACAGAATATTTATTAGGATCAATTCCAGCTATACGCATTTCTTCTTTGACAATATATTGAACAGTTCTATTACTAATACGTTTACGACGTTCACTCAAAAACAGAGCATCTTTTGAATCAAATTGAACGCCTTCTTTTGGTCTTTCTTTTAGATATTCATTAATAGCATGCATGCAGGCTTTATTAAGATAAATTGCTCTTTCTTTATTTCCTTTTCCAATAACATTTAGTTTATTTTCTGAAAAGTCAATATCTTTAATATTGATACTAACTAATTCAGATAAACGCATTCCAGAATTTAAAAATAAAGTAATAATGGCAAAATTTCTAGTAGAATTATCATGATTGCCGTGTGTTCCAAGAGGTGGAGTGCTGGCAACTTTTAAAAGTTTTCTACTTTGGTCTAAAGTTAAATATCTTGGTAATCTTTTTCCTAATTTAGGTGTTTCCAAATCAATAGCTGGGTTGTTTGGAATTTTTTTTGTTTTATTGCACATATAATGAAAAAAGACACGAATACTTGCTACTTTACGAGCTAATGTAGCAGGCTTACTATGAAAAGTTTCTTTCATATATCCAAGGAAAGCATGTATATCTTCTATTTGAATTTGTGCGATTGTTTCAACATCAATATCATTTATTTTTATATTTGATAATCCTGTTTCAGGATCCATTTTTGCCATATTGAATTTGTATTTTATAAATTTCAAAAAATGATTTATATCATAATTATATTCTTTCATAGTATTAGGGGATTTATTCAAAATAGTTGAAGAATAATCAAGAAAGTCATTTAAAAATATTGGATTTTCATCACGATTAATCATAAAATTATCACCTCATAAAAATTATAATATTAAGAGAAGACTTTTTCAATAAAACAGTTTTATAAATTTAAAAAATAATATATAATACATAAGTGTATATGCAAAACGAGAAATAGAATATATAAAAGGAGGATTTTGAATGGCGTATATAGAATTTAAAGATGTGACAAAACAATATAAAATGGGAGAAGTAATAATAAATGCGTTAAATAATACAAATTTTGAAATAGAAAAAGGAGAGTTGGTTGTTATAGTAGGACCAAGTGGTGCTGGAAAAACAACAACATTGAATATTTTAGGAGGAATGGATACTGTAACATCAGGCAAAGTATTAGTGGATAATAAAGAAATCACAAAATTAACTGATAAACAATTAGTAACATATAGAAGAAATGATATAGGTTTTGTATTTCAATTTTATAATCTTGTACAAAACTTGACTGCAAAAGAAAATGTAGAATTGGCAACTCAATTATGTTCAGATGCATTAAATGTAGATGAGATATTAGATAAAGTCGGGCTAACAGATAGAAAAGACAATTTTCCATCTCAATTATCAGGAGGAGAACAACAAAGGGTGGCTATAGCAAGAGCAATAGCAAAAAATCCAAAATTGTTATTATGCGATGAACCTACAGGAGCACTAGATTATAAAACTGGAAAAAGTATATTAAAGTTATTGCAGGAAATGGCAAGAAAAGAAAATATGACTGTGCTTATAATTACTCATAATGGTGCAGTTGCACCTATGGCAGATAAAGTTATTCATTTTAAAAATGGAACTGCGGAAAATATTACAATAAATGAAAAGTCAGAATTAATTGATAATATAGAATGGTAA
>ERZ824488.3113-NODE-3113-length-13163-cov-3.119774_pt1 | contig 13163 bp, 15 predicted proteins | sample MGYA00519936_ERZ824488 | MGnify/ENA primary metagenome ERZ824488 (study PRJEB31778, sample SAMEA3449153) | human gut metagenome | biome: human gut; feature: human-associated habitat; material: faeces | place: United Kingdom | collected 2010/2012 ... | reverse complement strand
CGGAAGCCATCATTATAAGTCCGTTTTTAATGTCAAGATTTTTGTTTTTGCCGTAGGTGTAGGCGGACACGGCGCTCGCCAGCACGTCGGACGAGAGCGCGATGCCGACCGCCATATAGGGGTCCATGCCGAGGAAGGTGATGAGAATGGGGCTGATGACCGCCGCGGCGCTCATGCCCGCAAAGCCGGTGCCGAGGCCTGCGCCCATGCCGGCGAAAAAGGTGACGAGAAGTGTGATGACAAATTCCATTTTTAAGGCTCCTTTTCTAACATGGCGTCGAGATCGGCGTCCATAACGGCGAGCGTCCGGAAGAAGCTCGCGCGCATTTCTTCATCTGTGTGAGCAAAGAGCTGCTCAAAAAAAGCGGATTGCACCGCGCGGCCCCGCTCAATGACCAGCTGCGCCTGCTCGGTGCAGACGAGCAGGGTCTTTCGGCGGTCGCCCTCGACCGCTTCGCGCCGCAGATACCCCTCGCGCACGAGCTTATCAACGTTCACCGAAACGAGGTTGGCCTTGATGCGCCGGACCTCCACGATGTCGCCCGCCGTCCGGTAGCCGGGGTTGTTGGCAAGAAACATCAGAATGTCAAAGGCGGTCTGCGGCAGCTTCAGCTCGCGGCAAAGCGGCTTGCAGGCGGCGGCATAGGCGCGGGCAAATTTATGGGCAAATTCCATACCGGCGTTCATACACAGGACTCCTTTTCAAATAATGCAAAATTGAACAGTTCAAATTTGAACCAAAAGATAGCACACATCGGGCACCTTGTCAAGAAAAAATTGACGCTCGTTCAATTCAGGGCACGGCGGAATATCCACAGTTGCCGAACGGCGGGAATGATGGTAAAATAGAAAAAAACGACGAAGGGGGGGCGGTATCATGCTGCGTATCCTGCTGGGCCGTGCCCGCACGGGCAAGTCCGCGCGGGTGCTGGAGGAGATCCGCGCGCTGGGCGATTCCTCGCAGCAGATCCTGCTCGTGCCGGAGCACGCTTCGCACGTCGCGGAGGTGGACGTGTGCCGCGCGTGCGGTGTGACCGCGAGCCGTCACGCGGAGGTGCTGACCTTCAAGCTGCTGGCCTCGCGCGTGCTGACGCTGAGCTACTTCCACCGCGTCACGCAGGACGACTTCAAGCTGCTGCTGCGACATCTGCTCGAAACCGAGCACATCCAGCGGACCGAGACGGGCGGGCTGATCGTCGGGCTGGCGGGCGAGCGGCTGACCTCGTCCTACAAGTTCTACGCGGTGTTTCAGGAGAACGAGGAATACACCGTGCGCTGCCGTTCGCACGAGCTGGGCACCATCTGTCTGCCGCCGCCGGCGGGCGAGAAAATCGCCGGACAGGTCTGGGTGGTGGAGGAGGTCGACCACAAGCGGCACATGGTCTACTGCGAGGAGGTCAAGGGCAAGGTCCCCGCCTATTTCGGGCAATGCCCGGGCGACATTCATACCAAAATCCTCGAGCGGATGCGGCAGGTGCTGTGCGAAGAAACGCAATATCCCTACCTGATGAAGAACGCCGCGGCGCGTCTCGCGCAGGCGCGGCATACGGCGCGCAACGCGGGCGTCGGGCGCGAGCCGCTGCTGCGGCTCGGCGGCGACATGTGGGTGCTGCTGCCCTGGCTGGGGACCTACTCCTTTCTGGCGCTGGAGCGCTTCCTCAAGCTGCGCTGCGCGCCGCTGCTGGGAATCCGGGGGCTGGATTCCTCGCGCCCGTACTTCATCCAGTTCACGATGCAGGCCGACCGCGAGACCTTTTTCCGCGTGCTGGCCGAGGAGGCGGAGAAACCGCTTGACCCGATGGAGCTGGTCTACCCGAAGGAGCTGCCCCTGTTTGAAAAATACGACGAATATCTGCCCGCGGAGCTGGTAAAAAAGGGCTTTGCCCACGGCGTCCTCGGCATTACGGAAATGAAGGAGAGAATTCGGTTATGGACACAACGCATCTGAACGCGCCGCGCAGCGTTCTTTTCATCGGCAACAGCTACACCTACTGCAACGACCTGCCGTCCCTGTTCGGCGAGATCGCCCGCTCGCGGGGATACGAATTGCAGGTCCGCTCGGTCACAAAAGGCGGACACACGTTGGAAGGACACGCCGACCCGGCGGACGAATGCGGCGCCAAGCTCGAAGCGCTTTTGCAGAGCGAGCGCTTCGACGCCGTTTTCCTTCAGGAATTCAGCGTCCGGCCGGCGCTGGACGACAAAACGCCCTTTTTCAACGCCGTGCGGACGCTGTGCGCGCGGCTGCGGCGGACGGGCGACGTACGCATCCTGCTCTACCAGACGTGGGGCCGGAAGGAGCCGTGCGAAACGCTGGACGCGCACGGCTGGACAAACCGCGAGATGACGCTGCGGCTGGCCGCCGCCTACGAAAAGATTGCGGCCGAGCAGGGCTGTCTCGTCTCCCCCGTCGGCACGGCGTTTTACGCCGTTCATACGCGCCACCCCGAAATCGCGCTGTACACGGAGGACTGCTCGCACCCGTCCCTGACGGGCAGCTATCTGGCCGCGCTCTGCCATTTTGCATCGCTGTACGGCGATTCGCCGCTCGACGTCGATTATGCGCCCGCCGGCGTGGATTCGGCGGAAGCCGTCCTGCTCCGGCAGGCCGCGGCGGAAGCCGTCTCCGGCCCGTCGATCGTGACCGACGAATACCGGCTGTAAGGCCGCGCGCATCGCCTTTTTAGCGCAAACGCCCATCCCGATTCGCCTGTGCGCAGGCATATTCGGGGTGGGCGTTTGAATATACATAACCGAATACAGCGTCACAGCGGAAAGAGAGGCAGCCACATTGACCGGCAAAACAAAGGCGCGCATCGTCGCGCTGCGAATCTGGGTGCGCCGCCGCGACAAGCGCGTCATGCGGCTTCTGCTGCTGGCGTTTCTGCTGTGCGCGGCGGCCGTGGGCATGCGCCTCCGCAACGGCGGCGGCGACCAAAGCGAGGCGGAGGCGATCAAGTCCATCCGCACGGAGGAAAAGATTTTTGCGATGACCGTCGTCGTCACCGGCGACGAAAAAACGGCGGACCTCGAGGCGCTGGCGGCGCTATGCGGCGATTTCGGCGTATCCCCCACCTACTTCGTCACGCCCGACTGGGCGGAGGACCACGCATCGCTCTGCGCGAAGCTGACCGCCAAGGGCGGCGCGCTGGGGCTGTATCTTGAGGACAGCCTGCGCGGCAAAAGCCGCGGCGCGGTGCTGAAATATGTGTCGGAGGAAAACGAGCGCTTTTACGACACGCTCGGCCAGTACCCGCGTTACGTCCGCGCGTCCGACGGCGGCACCGGCACGCTGTCCTCGGTGCTGGACTCCTTCGGGCAGTATCTGCTGGCGGCGGGCTGCACCATCGGTCCGGCGGAATGCCCCATCATCCAAAGCGGGGACATCGCGGAGGTTCAGGAGGTGGACGAAAGCTGCCTGCGCAACGTCATCTCGGCCACTGCGGCGGCCATCGGCGGCGGCATTTCGCCGATTGCGATGAAGAGCTTTCTGTACACCTTCGGCAGTCCGGTCGACGCCGCCGGCCGTCAATACGAGAGCGATACGCTCACTTGACAAAAGCCGTCCTTCTGTGCTATACTTACGTCGAAAAATCCGGGGGCGGTTCGCCGCGCACGGGCTTTAGGACGTCCCGCCGCTGCCGGAATGAGGAGCGCGGCGGAGGAAGAACAGGAGGCAAACAGATGGACGACGTACTCTCTTATATCGGCAGGCAGGGCGTGTTCTGCGGCGATTTCTCCGCTGAACGGATCTCTGCCGGTGCCAGCGGCTCGGCGGTTTACGCCGTCGCCGACAGATGCGGAAAATACATTTTGAAGGCTTCGCAGGACACAGGCGGAAAAGACGCGCACCAATCGTCGCCGTTTGCACGGGAATATGCGTTTCATACGCTGAACAGGCGATTAAAGCTCCCGTTTGTCCCCAAAGTCGTCTATGCGGAGAAAAGCCCGCTCTACGGCTACCTGCTCGTGCTCGAGCGCCTGACGCCTATTACGCATAGCGACTGGGACGAAGCGCTTTTACGCAAAACGGCGGATGTCTGCGCGCGGCTTCACAGTCTCGATGCAAATCTTTTTGCAGACCTGCATTTGAGGCGGGAACCCGTCCGAATCGACCGGGAAGCGACCGACAGCGCCTATCGCGAATGGCAGGCCGTTCTGCGCCGTCACGAGGGCGCATTTCAGGAAAATATGCTGACCGAAATCCATACGCATCTGGACGTCGTTTGTCCGGTCCTGAACCGCGGGTCGTTTTGCATCTGTCATGGCGACTTCCACCCTGACAACATCGTCACCGACGGAAAACGAATTTATATCATCGACTGGCAGAACATAAGCGTCGGAAAAGGAGCGGGCGACCTGTCGTTTTTTCTCCAGCGAAGCGACGGCTTCGGCATTCCGACAAACAGCGAACTACTGTTTGCCGAATACGCGGAACGGCTGTCTTTCTACACGGGCAGGCAATGCGACGAAACGACGCTGCTGCGTGAAAGCAGCGCTTCCGCCCTGCTGACGATCTTCACCTTCTGGGCATATTTTCTCAAGGACGCACCCCGTGCGCGCGTGGAAACCTTTTTCAACGCGATGACCGAAGCGTACAAATGTCTGCAAACCGACCAAGTATAAAAAGGGAACCGGCCCAAAGCCGGTTCCCTTTGCTTTTACTGCTTTTTGACCTGCGCAGGCTCGCCCAGCGCGTCGGGCGGATAGGTGCCCTTGATGAAGCGGTAGGTGTCGTCATACATCGAACGGAAATACGGGTCCTCCGAGTGGCAGGACTGCAGCATCACACCCTTGAGGCCGCCGAGGTAATACATATGCGCGGCGTCCTGCATATAGCGGGTCTGCGCGCCGACGGCGTAGTAGTTGCGCGTATGCTCGACATTCCAGCGCTCCAGGCCGCCGATTTCCAGCTCGATGCACATGCCGAGCAGCTTGGCGGTGTCGGCCGCGTCGTAGAGGCGCTCCTCGGGGATGTCCTGACGGAACGCATAGTTCGGCTGATAGCAGGCCATATCGAAGCCCAGACGACGCCAGTCGTTGTAGCCCGACGCGAGGTAATACGGAATCCACGTCGTGATCATATTCTTCGAGCGGACGTAATCGGTGGTGAAGCGGATCATCTCGAGAAGCTGGCTGTCCTCATAGTCGATCTCCTCGGTGAACCAGTAATAGCCCGAGAGCTGCAAATTTTTATATTTTTTCTCGATGAAACGCTTCTCCTGCTCGTCCACCAGCCATTTGAGCGCGGCGATGCGGTCCTCCAACACGGTGAAATCACGCATTTTGCCGTCGATCTCACCGAAAGCGCGCTGTTCGACGACAGGATAGAGGATGGAGAAAAAGACCTTCAGCTTCAGCTCGGGCAGGCCGAGCGCCTGCTTGACCTGCTCGGCGGCTTCCTCGAGCGCGTCCAAATTCTTGCCAGGCAGGAACTGGGTGTCGATGTAATACTGCCACTTGGACTTATCCAGCGGCTTTTTCTTATAGCCTTGATACAGGAAAGCCACGAACGGCAGGAAAAGGTAGCCGTCAAAGAGCGTGTCAACGATTTTGCCGTCCTTCATATAGCCGACGTAGGGCAGCAGGTGCTCGACCTCGAGCGGCGTCTGATCCTCGTGACAGAAATAGGCGAGCGCGACGTCCTTGGCGCCGCCGAGCTGGTCGGCGGAGCAATAGCGGTCGGGATAGATGTCCGCGTCGTAGCGGTCGGGCACGATGTCGCGGGCGTTCGAGGCGTCCTTGGTGCCGATGGCTTCGATCTGGTCGATATAGATATGCACCGGGCAGCAGAAGGTCACGCGCAGGAAGCGGGCCTTGACGGCCGGCTCGATTTTGGCGGCGGCGGCGACGATGTCGGCGTCCGCCTCGGAGCGGAAGCGGTCGATGAGGGCCACGTTTTCAAAGTCCACGCCGTTGACCGACGCGGAAAACGAGACGTTGTTCGGCAGGCGGACGGCCGTTTCCTTCTCTTTCAGCAGGCGGATGCGGACCTCCTGCAGCGACGCAATGGCGCCGATATCGAAAAGAATGCTGCGCGCCACGCCGCGCGTGAAGCGGAACCATGCGGGATCGGAGTAAGTCGCCTGCTGCGCGAGGACGCCGTCGGTCAAACGGTTCTCGGTATCCGGCGTGTTGAACTGGGGCGTCATATCGACGTCCTTCATGCTGCCGTATGCGATGATGGCCTGCCCTTTGCCGGCGATGAGATTCTGCACCTGCTTATAGTCCGGCTCGGTGGAAGGAAAATAGCTTTCCCCCGCCTGTCGGTAGGTATACGGTGTGTAATAACGGTTCGGTGTTTCCATACTGTTCCTCCCTTTCCAAAAAACGCGCTTTAGACGTTTTTGTACGGTTTGTTTACAGCATAGTACCACACTTAAACGGAATTTGCAAGACAAAGCGCGGAATTTCTTCAAAAAATTTTGCCGTGCAAGCAGGAACGGGAAAGCGCAAAAAAGCGGCGTGATATGCGAGCTACTCATAAAACAGTATCAACCAACAAATTGAATTAAGGTAGCTGCCGTACAGGGTATAGAAAAGAACAAGTAAGAAAGCCGAGTGCCTATCACTTGCTCTTATCATTTTGTTACGCAGTAGAACCTCATTTTTGAGGGAAAAGGTATAAATCCCTTACTCTTGATATTTTCGCGTCTGTAAGCCGCTTAAATCAAGGCTATTTTGCCCTCTACTGCGTAACATTACTATGGCAATTCATATTGCTGTTTGCGCGAAACGAAATCTATGTGTCATTCCGGCTTCCGGCGCTGGATTGCCCGATATTGGATTTTCCGAAGTCGGGCAATCCGAAGTCGGAAAATCCAGCGCAATTAAATAGAGACATATAAAGTAAAGATTAAAGAATTACAGATTCAATCAATTGCCCATTCCTTTCCGTCCTCTCAATTTTCTCTCTACCTGTAAGTTGCCGGAGCGGAAGCGAAAGGAAGTGGGAATACAGGAATAATTATCCGTTCAAAAAATCCATAATTTGTAGAGAGCGCAAGCGGTCTATCCGATTGTGCTCTTGTCTGCCACATAGCAAGAACTGTCAAGGGGGCGAAACGCGGCGTTTATCCTTGACGGCTTTCTCCGGCTTTGCTGCTTACCATCGGTCTAAATGAAATTGCAGGATAGCTTTGATATGCTGTGCTTTCAAACGGTCTTGAATATCATCGTTGATCTTGATGCGTGGACTGTAATGCTGTAAGACCGCGTTTATAGCTTTCCGGCTCTCCGGCGACTGCCTTTTCGATGATTTCAAAAGGTATCAGCTTCTTATTCCTCATGTTTTAATTTTTCCATTTCTTTTCGTAGCTGTTTTAATGCCGCTAATTTCCGGTAATTTGCTGTACTCCTGCTTCGCCCATATACTTCTCCGATTTGAGCGTCGGTATAAACGAAGAAAAAGTACAAACAGAAAACATCGCGTCTTTGTTCGGTTAATTTGGATAGTGCGTCGGCTAACCGTTTATTTGCGACAACAACCTCTTGTCCTTTCATAACAAAAACAGTCGGTTGGTCGTATTGCTCGAAATAAGTATCTGTTGTGAACGGTTCAAACGACGTTTCGGATATTAAGTATTCAAGCGATACTTCCCGTTTCTGCTTCCGTCCGAAATCACGGTATGCGTTTATTGCCGCATTATGGAGAACCACTTTACAAAAAGCGGCAAAAGTGCATTCGATATGCGCCTTGTATTCTTCCGAATCAATCATCTAACTCACCCCCTTTCTTCCCGATAGGGGGTATTACAGCAAACGCCTATGCGGTCGCAAAACCGCATAGGCGTTTGGTAATATGAATTATTTAAGCGTGTATAGTGGTATGTGTATTCCTACTGATTTGATTAATTGACTTTAGCAAAAGAGTTTATCGTACAGGGTAATCTTAAAATCCTCTATGTTTGTATCTTTATATTCACCATATAGTTTTCTGCATACACGATCTGTCGGATAAACGATTTGGTCTTTTCCGTCATTTACAGCAGTCCAAACAACTTCTGCCGCCTCCTCCGGTCCGGGAAACTCTGCATTTCCGTCGAGCAGATAGTTCCGCTGGTTCGCAGCAGCTTTTTCATAGCCGTCCAAAATGTTAATAGGCGTTTGGAAATTTGTTTTTGTTCCTCCGGGTACCATAGCTGCAAGTTTAACCCCAAAAGGTTTTAACTCATAATACAAAGATTCCACCATTCCCTGTTGAGCGCGTTTTGCTGCACCATAGGCGCCGTCGCGGGGAAGAGCGATAATACCCGCCAAAGAAGTTGTTGTCAAAATAGCACCGCTTTTGCGCTTCTTAAAGTGCGGAATAAATTGCTGCGTAACCAACATCGTTCCGATCACATCTGTGTCGAACAACTTTCTGATTTCTTTCTCCGGCAGTTTCTCAAAAGGTCCCATAATACCATACCCGGCATTATTGAAAAGCACGTCAATATCATACTGCTCTAATGCTTTCCGGCAGGTTTCTTTAATCTGCTCGGGGTTCATTAAATCTAATGGCATTAAAACAACATTTGGGATAGAAGATAATTCGCCGGCTTTTTGCAAATTTCTCATGGTAGCAATAACGCGCCAACCATGATTCGAAAAATATTTGGTAGTTTCCCGTCCTATGCCGGAAGAAGCGCCCGTAATAAAAATTGTTTTCCCTTGATTTGACGGACGGCAGGGTTCCTAATATGAGAATTTCGGAAGCTTTGTCGTACACCGGCTCAAACGAATGGACAATGTGTTCATATTCCATGGGATTCTCCTTTTAAAGTTACCACCCTATCCGTATCCATCTTACTGCTTATCCTTCTCTAAGATCTGGTCAATCGCAGCTGTCACCTTTTTGTAAACTTCATCACTCGTGATTCCGCCCATGATCGGATCTCCGACAATGTTGCCATTACGGTCAACGAGAACTGTCGTTGGAAATGCCATAATATTTGTTGCGTATTTACCGGCCTCACTGTCCGAATCAAGGGAAAGGTTGGTATAGTCTGCTCCCTGTTTTTTCAGGATGCTTTTTGCTTCCGCAATTCCCTCTTTGTTACCATCGAGTGAATCCGTGTTTACGCCAATGACCTGACCGCCCTTTGCCTTCAGTTCTTCATTTAATTTGTTGAGTGCCGGAAGTTCCTCCACACATGGCGTGCATCCATTAAACCAGAAATTAACAACCGTTACCGCATTCTGTGAAAAAATGCTGCTGTCCACCTTATTTCCATCCAGATCCTTCGCCTGAAAAGACGGAAAGACGGATGTTTCTGCATTCGCGCTTTGGGCGCCGGAATTTTCTGTTCCCATCTGCGCGGTAAGTTCCGTTACCTGATCCTCGATTTTCTTAATCTCTTCGATATCCTTATCCAGCTTTTTCAGGTCTGCCTCCGAAAACTGGTCCTTCACATGATCCAGCTGTGTCTCCAGAAACGTTCCATAATTTTGTTCTCCTGCGTCTGCAGCTTTGTTTTTGTCAATGTTATTAAAAACCGTATTCCACAATTCCTGATGTTTCGCAATAATGGCATTTTCCTTTTCGTACAGTTTGTTGAGTTCTGCATTACCAGCCCCTGTATCTTCCGCAGACTGTGCCTGCGTTTCCGTCACAGTGCTGCCTTTTTCCGAGGCATTGCCACAAGCGGCAAGTCCAAATACCAGAGTCATAACCAGTAACATTACTGTAAGTTTTTTCATTTTAATTATTCTCCTTCTTCTTTTTTGATTTTTCTGCAAATCCATACTTATAACTGATTGCCTCTACCGGACATTCCTTCACACATGCTCCGCAGCGTATACATTCCGTATGATTTGGATGCCGGACCACATCCACATCCATTTTACAGACACCGGCACATTTGCCGCAAGATACACATTTACCGGTATCTATATGCATCTGTAAAAGAGATACTTTATTAAAAAGCGCATAGACTGCGCCAAGCGGACAGATCCATTTGCAGAACGGGCGATAAAACATAAGGCTTAACAACACGACCGCAACCAGTATTCCGGCCTTCCATGTAAACAGCTTTCCCAATGCCGCACGGATGCCTGCATTTGCAATCGAAAGTGGAAGTGCCCCCTCTAATACTCCCTGTGGACAGAGGTATTTGCAAAAAAATGGGTCCCCCATTCCCAGCTGGTTCGTCACCAATATCGGAAGCAGAATAACGAAAACCAAAAGAATTCCATATTTGATAAACCGATTACACTTTCCTGCCGGGATAAAGATTTGTGTCTTCTGGCGGATACGCTCAACCAATCCCTGGAACAGCTCCGTGCCATGCAGCATTGTTTTAAACAGGGAAACACCCAGCTGCAGGCTGCCATCACGAGCATTTCCCACGATCTGCGCCGCTGACTGCCATCTGCGGCTATCTGGAACTTTTAGAAAAAGAACCGTTATCTGCTGCCTCCCTCCAGTATGTTGCCATCATCCGGGAACGCACGGATGTGATGACACAACTGACGGAAGAACTGTTCTGGTATTCGGTTGTCCTGTCTGTGCCTTTGGCACAGCCCCTGCAGGAAGTGTCGGTAAAGCGCATTTTAGAGGGAAGCATTGCCGCAATGTATGCGGTGCTCAAAAGACACCGGATCACACCGGACATTACCATGACCGACCGGACTTGGGCTTTCATTGCACGGACACTGGTGGAGCAGATGCACGGGCAGATGAATGCGGCTTATAAAGCGGGGAGGCTTGTCATCCGGATGCAGATTTAGTTTATTTTTTTATAAAACAGACCAAAAATAAAGCAACTACAACAACTCCTGTGCCTATGATGATACACCTCTTTGCTGTGGTAACTTCTTTTTGATATAAGCGAAATAATTCTCCGGAATGATTCTTTCTATTATGAAGACCAATCATTGCATAGATCAAAAAGAATGCAACTCCGAATATTAAAATTACACTCAGTCGTCCCCAAGCAGAAGGAATGGTGTATTGACCGATTATGATACATAGCAGGATCATAAAATACACGATTTTATTTTGCCCATATCCTAAAGGAAGTTCTTTTTGATAATTTCTATACATCATTTTTCCATAATAAACGATCATGCATATTAAAAATAATAGATAGATTATCATAACCATCATCCTCATTGTATACCTCCTTAATTTTGTCTCATACGAGAAAATGTCACATCCGCCTCCGGATCGGTAAGCTCTATATTGATCCGACTGTTGCGCCGCTCATGAAGCAATAATTGTTTTGCTGTCTCTGTGCTGATTCCCTTTTCTTTCTTCTCATTGGTCTGAACATACTGTTTCCCCGATAGTATCACTATTCTTTTCGAATCGTATTGCATATAGTTACGAAAAATATGAAAATTTTCAGTCCGGCATAATAATCCGGATCAGATGTTTATCCAACATGATTGTCCGGTTCCAGGGATTGATAATAATCCCTGCGATCTCCGGCACAGTAAGTGCTGCTTCAAACATCCTGCCGATCTCTGACAAAAATGTCGACTTCACCTGATCTGCACCTTTTAATTCTTCCTCAAAGCTGGTAAATGCCGACCACCAGATTTTACCGTCCGGAGTTCTCACTGTCTGTAACTTCATTTGTGCCTGTGCCGGATCCGGTTCCACAGCAATGATCAGTTGTCCTCCCTCTTTCATCCGCCGCCGGATCACCGTCAACGTATGTGCAAGCTGCTCCTGTGTGGCTTCTTTCTGAAGCGCCAAAATTGCATCTTCTATTCTTTCATTGCCCTTTAATCCCTCATCCTGATATTCATTTTTCTTATTCATATTTCATATCCTCTCTTATCTGCTCCTTTCTATTATAAAATGAGAGGTTTCTTTTTGAAAGCTATTTCTTTCAGATTCTCCTTTTGGGAGAATTCTTTTGACGGAACCGTCCTTCTCTTTCTCTGAGACTGCGAACCTCCAACTCTCCAACTCATAGATTGTATTCTCTGCACGTTTCTTCTATACTGAAAGCAGACAGACACTGCAGCAACTGTCTCTTACGAAATGGAGGTTCCACTATGTCACAAAATAATATTGGCGAATTTATACAACAATCCAGAAAAGCCAAAGGATTTACACAGAAAGATCTCGGTGACCGGATCGGCGTCAGTGATAAAACCATATCCAAATGGGAAAACGGAAACAGCATTCCTGACACTTCGATTCTGAACGAACTTTGTGCTACTCTCGATATCAATGTCAATGAACTTCTCTCCGGTGAAAAATTAACACCGGAAATTTATTCTATGAAAGCGGAGGAAAATATGATGAACCTTTTGGAAGACAATCAAAAACAACAGTGCTTTACACTCCTTCCCTGTGCAGTGGGTATCGTTTTATTGATCCTTACCGGACTGTTTGCAATATTTACGCATGTGCTTTTACCGGATATGCTGGATCTTTTGGATTTTCCAACACTCCTCATTTACATCGGAATCTGTTGTTCCCTTGTTTTATTGAGAGGAAAGCGCCATAAACAGGAAATCATTCACTTTCTCCGGAAAATTGTGGTACCTGTCGGATGTATCTGTCCTCTGTTGGGGATAAACCAGTTTATTCATCAGTTCCGTGATCCGGCTGATATTGGTTCTTTCGTAAACCAATGTGTCTTATTTGTTCTCTATTCCCTGATTTCCTATGTGATTCTGGTTCTTATCGAACAGCATCTGGACAAATAAAATTTTATATGTAAAAACAGCCCCTGTACCTATTGGTAAGGGACTGTTTTTATTTTATCTTACATATTCTTAACCGTTGCAATATCCACTGGAGTAAGCTCCCCGTGAGCGGTCTCTAAAGAACGTGCCAACGCATTTGCGGTATCCATAGCGGTGATACAGTACACACCGGTCTCGATTGCATTACGGCGGATTAAGAATCCGTCTCTTGTCTTATCACCGTTACCCTGTGTCGGTGTATCGATGACAAGGTCGATCTTGTGGCCAAGGATCAGATCCATAACGTTTGGTGATTCCTGAGAAATTTTATTAACACGGCGTGCATTTACGCCATGATCCTGCAGGTATTTTGCAGTACTTCTTGTAGCATAAATGGTATAACCAAGTGCTTCGAAACGTTTCGCGACACTGACTGCCTCCGGTTTATCCGCATCTTTTACGGTCATAATCATCTGTTTGTACTTTGGAAGCTGAATGCCTGCGCCGATAAATGCCTTGGTATCGCAAAGAACTTC
>ERZ824488.3112-NODE-3112-length-13165-cov-3.404119_pt1 | contig 13165 bp, 21 predicted proteins | sample MGYA00519936_ERZ824488 | MGnify/ENA primary metagenome ERZ824488 (study PRJEB31778, sample SAMEA3449153) | human gut metagenome | biome: human gut; feature: human-associated habitat; material: faeces | place: United Kingdom | collected 2010/2012 ... | reverse complement strand
CAACCACGGCGAATCAAGAGATCATTCGCTTTGAAAAAATGCTGGTCGAAGATATTCCCGAAGAAGACTTGGAAGTATTTTTCCGCGTAACAAAACAGATTCGTAATAATTTAGAAAAAAATTTTAAAGACTAGATGTTACAGACAGAAGGCTTAAAAAAGAAAGCCAACAAAAAATTAAACAAATTATTTACCCAAACGTTAATGAGAGTGTAGAATTTCAATTTAAAGTTGAATTCTACACTCTTATTAACATTTAAAAAAAGATATATAAAACCACTTGAAAAATATGGAAAATGGTGTTATAATAAACTTGTAACTTATTAAATAATCTTTTAATTTTATACTAATAAAAATTAAAAGGACACACAACATGAAAGGAGCTTTAGCATATGACTAATAGCGATTTAAAGTTAATTCGAGGAACAGCACGGGTAGAATTTGATTCCAAAAATGGGATTAAAGAGAAAGTACAGGGAGATGTAAAGAAAGGCTTATCAGAGCTTAGAAAACTCCGTCAGTTATACACGGAATATCACCCAAATTCATTATTATTTGAATTTATTGTTGCTGGAAAATATTTTCTGGATACAAAAGGTCGAGTATTTCGGGTACTGGGAGAAGTTCCTGTAGGCATACCAGATGTTGTAACCTTGGATGAGTTTAAAAGATTTGCAAAAGTAAACACATTTCAGGCAGTGTGTTACTAAATCGATTAAAGCTTCCAAAAGACTGACCACTAGATTTCTAGTGGTTAGTTTTCTTTCGTAAAAAATATTGAAAAATTATAGATAATATAAAGAAGAAAGTATTTAGATATTGTAAATAATAAAAATATAAGATAAAATTTTAAAAAATAATATAAAGGATTTAAACAAATGAATAATGAAATACTAACAATGAAATCGAAAACCAATCTTAGTTGTAAAGTATGTGATAGATGTTGTAAATATAGAGGAGATATAAAATTAACCCCAATCAATATTTTAGAAATAAGCAAATTTTTAAAAAATTCAATTAAGGAATTTTTAGAAAAATATACCCATGAAGTAGAAAATGAACCTCCTGAAATAGCACTAAATGCAATTGGTGAGGAAAGAGTTTGTATCTTAAATAATCAAGATACAAATAGATGTAAGGCGCATAAAGTAAAGCCAATACAATGTGTAATGTTTCCATTAATGCCAGTAGATATAAACAATGATTTATTTGTTAATATGAGAACATGTCCATTATCAACAGAAAATGACAAAAAAGTATCAGTAAATAAATGGTTAAATAGTAATAACAATATATATAAAAGAAATAAAAATATATATTTGAAATGGATAGAATTACTAGAAGAAATACAGCCTAAATGGAATAGTTTACATAGTGAGCAAAAAGAAAATATAAAAAACTTATTATTTAAAAATTATAATTTAAAGAAAAATTTTGAAAAACAAATTTTAGAAAATTTTAAAGAAGTAAGAAAAATACTATATTAAAAGTAAACTTTTCTAAAACCTTTCATATAATATACAGAATTAATTTTAGGAACGGAGGAACAATATGAAAAGTATTAGAAAAGTTTTTGCTTTATTTATTATAAGCTTAATTTTTTGTTCATCAAGTTGTTTAGCTCTTACACCATCATCAAAAGATTTTTTAGAAGGAATAGATGTAAGCAGTTGGCAAGGATATATAGATTATAATAATGTAAAAAATCAAGGGATAGATATTGTTTATATAAAATCAACGCAAGGAAGTGATTACAAAGATCCATATTTTGAATTAAATTATGAAAATGCAAAATTGAACGGATTAAAAGTTGGGGTATACCACTATTTAACTGCAAGGAGCATAACAGAAGCAAAAGAACAAGCTAGATTTTTTGCATCAGTAATCTCAAATAAAAAAATCGACTGTAAATTAGCAATGGATTTTGAAAGTTTTGGTGAATTAAATAAAAAAGAAATAAACGAGATTTCTGAGGCTTTTTTACAAGAAATAGAAAAAGTTACTGGAAAAGAAGCAATTGTATATAGCGATTTGTACAATGCAAAAAATGTTTTTGAATTATCTGGAGATTATCCATTATGGATAGCATATTATGGAAAATCTGACGAATTAAGTAAAGTTCGTTCAGACTGGGAAATATGGCAAGGACAACAATATACTGATTTAGGAAAAGTTAAAGGAATACAAGATGATGTAGACAGAGACCTGTTTACATCAGAAATATTAATTGATGGAAACAAAGAGATTCCCCAAATAAGTGGAAACCAAGAAAAAAATATTTCTGACAGAATAGAATATGAAGTAAAAAGAGGAGATACTTTATGGAAAATAGCACAGAAATATAAAGTTACAATAAAAGAAATTGTTAATTTGAATAATATAAAAAATCCTAACTTAATATACCCAAATGAAAAATTAACAATAATTACTAATACAAATTATGAACATGTATCAGGATTGGGAAAAGATTTTTATACAGTAAAATCAGGAGATACGTTATCAGAATTAGCAATTAAGTTTGATACAACTATAGAAAGTATAGTTCAACAAAATGATATAGCAAATCCAAATTATATATATGTAGGTCAAAGATTAAGAATTTAAAAAAATATTTACAAGAAATGAAATAAAAGATATAATAGAAAATGTAAAAATTGAAAGGGGATATTTATGCAAAAAGTATACATCGTGCTTACACACACTGGAACATTATTATCAAATTTTATTAAATTATATACAAAAAATGATTATTCACATGTATCTTTAGCTTTTGATGAAAACCTAAATGAAATGTATTCATTTGGAAGATTACACGCATATAATGCTTTTATAGGAGGTTTTGTAAGAGAATATCTAACAAAAGGAACATTTAAGAGATTTAAAAACACAGTTACTGCAGTATATGAATTGGAAATAACAGATGAGCAATATTTTAAAATAAGGCAATTTGTGTCAAAAATGTACAAAAAAAGAAAAGAATACAAATTTAACTTTATTGGTGTTTTTTGCGTAATGTTTAACAAAAAAGTAAAAAGGGAAAAAGCTTTGTATTGTGCAGAATTCGTTAAATACGCATTAAATTCAGGAGATTTGAAACTTGATTATTTACCAGAAATAATTAAGCCAGAAGATTTTAACAAAGTAAAAGATACAAAATTAATTTATAAAGGAAAATTAAGTGATTTCAGACGTAGAATTAGAAGATTAGAGCAACCCAAAAATGATGTTATATTATCAGTTCCAACAAAAGAAGCAGTTTAAGAATAAAAAAAATCTTATTGGATATAATAAATTATATCTAAAGGAGGTTTTTAAAATGGATAATAATCAGAAAATAAAATGTACAGTATGTAGCTGTAAATATAATGGAATAGAAGATTGCAATTGTCAACTAGAACAAATAACAATAAAACCATATCCAGACGATAATTCTAGAAATCCAGATGAGACAATATGTTCAAATTATAAGTGTGCTCACAAATAAAATATTTTTTTTAGAATAAAATTCAAGCCCTAAAATAATTTAGGACTTGGATTTTTATTTTTTCTTTTTATTAATATCTTCTTTACGTCTTGCTTCTTTTCTGCGTTCAGTTGTTACTTCTATTTTATTTTTTCTTCTTTCTTTTTTTCTTCTTTCGTCAAATAAATCACCATCACGATTCATAACTATCATTTAAAATCACCTCTCATTTGTAAAAAATAATATCCAAAAGTAGTATAACATAAGAAAATTAAATTGGCAACTTGACAGAACTAAATATAAGAAATAAAATTAAGTCAAAATAAAAAAAGAGGAGGTAAGGCTATGCCTTTAGTAACAACAACAGAAATGTTTGAAAAATCAATGAAAGGACATTATGCAATAGGTGCATTTAATATTAATAATATGGAGTTTATACAAGCTATAACAGAAGCTGCAAATGAAGCAAAATCACCTGTTATATTGCAAGTATCTTCAAGTGCAATAAAATATGCTGGTCTAAAATATTTAATGAAGATGGTTGAAGCAGCAGTTGAGGAAACTGATATTCCAATAGCACTTCATTTAGATCATGGACCAGATTTTGAAACATGTAAAATGTGCATTGATGCAGGTTTTACATCTGTAATGATAGATGGTTCAAAATATGACTTTGAAGAAAATGTAGCATTAACAAAAAAAGTTGTAGATTATGCTCATGCCAAAGGAGTCGTTGTAGAAGCAGAATTAGGAAAACTTGCAGGAATCGAAGATGAAGTAAATGTATCAGCAAATGATGCAATGTACACAGATCCTGATCAAGCAGAAGAATTCGTAAAAAGAACAGGTTGCGATTCTTTAGCAATAGCAATTGGTACAAGCCATGGAGCATATAAATTTAAAGGAGAAGCAAAATTAAGATTTGATATATTAGCGAAAGTAAAAGAAAAATTACCAAATACACCAATTGTGTTACATGGAGCATCATCTGTAATTCCAAGATTAGTTGAAATGTGTAATGAAAATGGTGGAAATATTCCAGGAGCAAAAGGATGTCCAAATGAAATGTTAAAACAAGCTGGTGAAAATGGAGTATCAAAAATAAATGTTGATACAGATTTACGTTTAGCAATGACGGGACAAATAAGACGAGTATTTAATGAAGAACCATCAATATTTGATCCAAGAAAATATTTAGGTGCTGCAAGAAATGAAATAAAAGAAACTGTTTCAGACAAGATTAATAACGTATTTTGTTCAGCAAATAAAGCATAGAAACAAAATCTCCTTAAATATAATATTGTTATGAACATAATTAGAGTTAACATAAATTGAAAAATAAAAGAATTTATGCTATAATATATGTGCAGACGAGTTATAGTTAAGGAGGTTTTTAGTTACATGAAGAGAAAATTTTACAAGATGATGGTGATTGTATTTATTATTCTTTCATTTGGAGGAAAAGTAAATGCAGCTGAAGCTGAAAATGTTAATACATCAGTTGAAGCAACCTCAGAGGAGCAGAAAAATATTGCAATAACAGAAACAAAAGCAACAACAGAAATTCAAAAACAAGAAGACAAGAGCGAAAGCAAAAAAACAACTACAAAAGAAGAAAAGAAAGACAAGAAGAAAGTCGAAAAAAAAGCCAAAATAAATAGCAAGAAAAAAGCTAAAAAGAAAGGCAAAAAAAAGAACCAGAAAAAGAAAAAGAAAGATTCATGGAGTCATGAATTTCATGTAACTGCATATTGCGGTTGCTATGAATGTAGTGAACAATATGGAACACAAACTAGTACTGGAGTTACAGCAGAAAGTGGAAGAACCATAGCTGTTGATCCAGAAGTGATTCCATATGGATCTAAAGTTGAAATTAATGGTCATATATATACTGCCGAAGATTGCGGTGGTGCTATAAATGGATATGACATTGACATATTCATGGATGATCATGAAGCAACTGATGATTTTGGTTCACAGTACATAAAATGTACTGTATATAATAAATAATAAGTCTGCTCACAAAAAGCTTAGGGAAAATGTTCCTTAGGCTTTTTCTTTTGGAATACATTTCCATTATATAAAAATCACCAAAAACAAAATAATGAATATTATATTTCAGGTGATATGTATGAAATTAGGATTATCCTTAGCTGGTGGGGGAATAAAAGGATTTGCTCATATTGGAGCAATTAAAGCTTTAGAAGAAGCTGGAGTAAAGTTTGATTATATTTCAGGAACATCATCAGGAAGTATTGTCGCAATGCTATATGCCTGTGGATACTCAACAGATGAAATTTATATGATTTTCAAAAAGAATGTAAAAAAAATAAAATATATAGATTTTGAGAATATAAAAAGATTCATAAAAAGATTTTTCTCTGGAAATGGACTAAAAATAGATGGGCTAAATAGTGGAAATACTATAAAAAAACTTGTTAATGAATACTGCTTAAAAAAAGAAATAAACAATATAAAACAGATAAAAATGCCAATTGTTATTCCTGCAGTAAATTTATGCACAGAAGAATTATATGTATTTTCCAATAACATAATTCAAAACCGAGACAGAGATATAAAATATATAAATAATGCTAATGTTGGAACCATTGTTCAAGCAAGTTGTAGCTATCCAGGAATATTTTCACCTTGCAGATTTGGAGAAAACTTACTAGTAGATGGTGGAATTGCAGAAAATCTTCCTTGGAGAGAAACAAAGAAAGCAGGTGCTGATAAGGTTTTAAGCATTGTATTTGTTGATAAAGATAAAAAAGAATGCGAAAATATTTATGAAGTATTAGATAAATCATTTTCAATATTATGTTCAGAACTAGCAAATTATGAATGGGACGGCGCAGATTATTTATTAAAATTATATATGCCTAAAGTAGGACTATTAGCAAAAGGAAAGCAAGACGAATTATATAATCAAGGATATTTACAAACAAAAAGAAAGATTAAGGATATTTTAAAATGTATAAGTGAGTAAATTTTGATTTCAGTTTTTATTTTTTTTGCATTAATAATATGTGTAAACAAAAACGTTAATGCTGACGGAGTCGTGGTAGATGAACTTCTTAGAAATGTTATAGAACAAAATATGAATACAAGACAAGATCTTTTAGACTATTACGAAGATGATATTCAAGTAAATGACGACCAAATTATCGTGAATTTAAAACACACACCAGAAAAATATAAATTAGATAGTCCAATTAAAGTAACATGGAAAGATGAAACTGCAGAAAATAGACCAGATGTAATACCTGTTACATTAAAAAGCAAATCATCAAACAAAGTATATGCCACAATAGAACTAAAAAAGAAAATAATTGGGAATATACTTTAGATGATTTATACGTATTTGAAAGAGGAAGTTTTATTACATATAATTTGGAAGTAGGAAATGTAAAAGACTATGATTTTGAAGTTATACCAACATATAACCAATATGTAAAAAAACAAGTAACAGACTTTGAATTAGTTGCAACATATAATCCAAAACCAGAAGAAGTTGAAGAACCAACCGAGCCAAAAGAACCAAGTGATACAACAGAACCAACACAAACGCCTACTACAACCACTGAAAACGAACAAACTGATGAAAATAAAAATATATTAAAAAATCCAATTACAGGAGATAATATTATAATATGGATAGGAGCTTTCGCTATCACAGTTGTCATGGGGACATTCTTCTTGACACGTACCTCAAACCACGGCAAACACAATGAAAAGTCATAAAGACGTGTTTTTTGACAACCATAAAATCAGGAGAATTCAAAAAAATTCTCCTGATTTTTTTGGATTAACTCAATAGTTTAATTTATTGATTGCTTGATTGGAATTTTTGTTTAGCACTTGCAAGTTGCATTTGATCTGCCTCTTGAGTAGTATACCAACCTTTTTCTTTCATTAAATTGTAAATTTTATTCTGTATATCCAAAGAAGTATTTAGAGCCTCCTTAAAAGCACAATGCACTTCTTGAGTTGTTGATTCAAGTGTACCATGCATGTACAAATCACATACACCTTTTATTACTAATAATTCATTTTCCATTAAATCTCTGTCTTCCATTTTTGCAACACTCCTTATAATAAATTTAAAAATTTGTTAAATAATTCACAATGTTTTTGTTCTAATTCACTAACATATTCTGAAAGTGTAGCATCTTGCAATTGAGCAGATGTTTTTTTATTACAACACTTCATGAATTTCTCATGCCCTAAAGCATCTTCAACATATAAAAGTTCTTTATTTGTCATTTTTATCACCACCTGAATTTAGTATTTCAATTTTAAAATATAATATTCAATTTTTAATTGATAATATAAATTTGCATGTTATAATAAAAGCAATTGGAGAAAGAAATGAGTAAAATATTATTAATTGAAGATAATGATTCAATAATTTTAGGATTAGAATATTTATTCAAAGAAGAAAAATTTGAATTTGAATATGCAAAATAAAAAAAGAAGCAATAGAAAAAATTGAGAAAGAAAATTTTGATATAGTTTTAATCGATATTGGATTACCAGATGGCAATGGATTTGAAGTAGGCCAATACATAAAAGAATACAGAAAACAATTACCAATTATTTTCTTAACAGCCAATGATGAAGAAAAAGATGTTGTATATGGATTAGACTTAGGCGCTGATGATTATATAATAAAACCATTTAGAAATAGAGAGTTGATTTCTAGGATTAAGAATACACTTAGGCGAAATGGTAAACCTGATATGATTTCGTGTAAAGGAATTTCAATTGATACAGTACAAAGAAAAGTTTTTAAAGAAGGCATGGAGGTTGATTTGACTAAGCTAGAATACAGAATTTGTTTAAATTTATTTAGTAATATTAATAAGTTGATTACACGTGAGGAATTATTGAATGATATTTGGGATATGGCAGGAAATTTTGTAAATGATAGTACACTTACGGTTTATATCAAGAGAATTAGAGAGGAGATTGTTGAGTTGCTTCGTTTGTCTAATAAAAAATATAATCAAACAATTGTCATGATTACTCATGATTTAGAGATTGCAAAAACTGTTGATAGGATTATAAGAATCGAAGATGGCAGAATTATAAAAGGGTAGGTGAGTAATATGAATTTGTTGAATAGATTGACTTTAAAGAATTTGAGGTTGAATATTTAAATGAAGATTTAGGTTATAGTTTATTGAATGGTGGAAAGAATGAGGAGAAACCATATTTATTTCTGAAAGCATATTCAAAGGGATCAATTGAGAAACTTGGATTTGAGTTGAAAGAAGGTAGGTTACCTTTGAAGGCGATTGGTATTTCAATTGTTGCGGTTGCAATTTTGATTTGGGTTATTATGAGATTTTCTTTGAAGAAGATTAATAAGCAGAATATTATTGAAACGATAAGGAAGGATATTATATAAAATATGGTATAAACTTCGATAAATTTAATATAATAATATTGACTTATGTATTACAATGTAGTACAATTATTTTGGAAGGAGTTGATACTTATGACAATTTCTGTTAGATTAAGTGAAGAAGATACGGAATTAATAAAAGCATATGCTACTCTTAATAATATATCAGTATCTGAATTAATAAGAAATGCTGTATTAGAAAAAATAGAAGATGAATACGATTTGGAAAGTTATAAAAAAGCAATAAAAGAGTATAAGAATAATCCTAAAACTTATACATTAGATGAAGTAAAGGAGGAACTAGGCTTATAGTGAAATATAGAATCGTGTTTACAGATAAAGCAAAAAAACAATTAAAAAAATTAGATAAATATACTGCATCACTTATAATTGGATGGTTGGAGAAAAATGTTGAAGGGTGTGAAAATCCTAGATTACATGGAAAAGGATTAATTGAAAATCGAGCTGGTCAATGGAGATATCGTATTGGTGATTATAGAGTAATTTGTGAAATAAAAGATGATGAAATAATCGTACTGATATTGGATGTAGGACATAGAAGAAATATATATGGATAAATTTAGAAGTGATGAAAATAATAAACTTAACAAATAGTCTACTTTATGGTAGACTATTTGTTAGTTTAGGGAGAAGAATATTATGAAGGAATTTTTTGAAAAGAATTATAAATATATTATTGTGATTTTTGTTATTAGCGTTGTTATGACGTTTTTTATGACAAAAAAAGAAGGCTTTCATGAGGATGAAATGTTTTCTTATGGTTCGTCTAATTACGCTTATGACAATGTTTACAGACCTTATGGTAAGGAAGATGAAACAAATATTTTTGTTAAAGAAAAGATTATGAATGGCAATATTATTGAGAATTTGAAGTATTATTTGATTGACCATAGAGATATAAAGGATGAAACGTTGGCTGGTATTAAATCTGAATTTGTTCCAACATGGAGAAGTTCTGATGAGGCAAATGATTATTTAACTATTCAGCCAAAGGATGCTTTAAATTATGGAATGGTTTATTATAATCAATCTCGTGATATTCATCCGCCTCTTTTTTATTTTTTAGTACATACAGTTTCAATATTTTTTATGGGGCATTTTTCAAAGTATATTATTTTTGGTATTAATCTTGTTTTTATGGTTTTAAGTTTGTGGACAATAAAAAATATTTTTGAAAAATTGGATAAAAAGTATTTAATAATTCCTACTTTAATTCTGTACGGATTCAGTATGGGAGCGATTTCAACGGTTATTTTTCAGAGAATGTATTCTATGCTTAATTTCTTTGTTTTAATGTTTATTTCAGCTAACATTGATATTATAAAAAAAGATTTTGATATAGATAAAAAATTATGGAATAAACTGACTTGGATTGTTTTACTTGGATTTTGGACGCAATATTATTTTTGCATTGTTGCTGGAGTGGTTGCGGTTTTAGTTTTAATAGGAGTGATAAGAAAGCAAGGAAAACAGGGCGCTATAATGTATATTTTAAAATATTTAAAAATGGCTGTAATAGGTGTATTGTTTTATCCATTGAGTATTAATCATATTTTCTTTTCGTATCGTGGAGTTGGAAAAGCTGAGATGGCAAGAGGGTTTGGCGAAAAGTTAGTAGAGTATTTGAATATGATAGGATATTCTTTTTCGGTTCCTGTTTTGGCTATTGCTATATGTTTGATTTTATTGGTTATGGCGGTTGCTGTTAAATCTGTAAATGATAAGAAAGTTGATAAAAATGCTTTAGGAGCAGGCACGATTATATTTTCTGTAATTTGTTATGTTGGTGTCATTGTAAAGGTTTCACCAGAATTGCAAGATGCAAATATTATAAGATATATAATGTGTGTGTTACCGTTAATAATTATTTCAATTTTATTGTTAATTGATACTGTTATTAAAAATAAAAATGTGCTAAAATATAGCTTAGTTGGAATTTCATTGGTAATTTCAGTTTATGGATTAATGTTTAGTGAGCCTGCTTTTCTTTACAAAGGTTATGCTAAGTATTTAGAGATTGCTGAAGAAAATAAAGAAGATAAATTTGTGTATGTTGGAGATACAGTGTTTAATCATATTCAAAGTATGCCTGAATTTGCAACATATACTGAGAGTTTAATATTGAATGAAAATCAATTAGATGTTTTAGAAAATGATTCTAAGCTTCCAGAAGAAAATGAATTTATTTTGAGTATAAAGAAGTACAAAGGTGCTGATGAGATTTTGGCTAAAGTTATTGAGAAAACTGGCTTTTCAAATTATGAAGTTTTACTTGATGATGATGGAGATGTTGGTTGTAAGATTTACAAGGTGATGAGGTAGAAATGATATTTGTTGATAAAGTGAAAACAGGATTAAAAGATGTTGGAAAAGATTGTTTAATAAAAAACGAATCAATTTTAGAAATTCTCGAAAATGTTGGAGGAGAACATTCTAATCTAGCTAGATACGGAATATTAGATATTGAAAGAACAAAGCTTAGCTGGATTTTGCTAGATTGGAAAGTTAAAGTTATAAAAAGGCCTGTATATGCTGAACAATTAGAAGTAAAAACTTGGGGAAGATGTTTCAAAAAAGCATATACATACAGGGATTTTGAAATACATAATTCAAAAGGTGAGCTATGCGTTATTGCAACATCAAAATGGGCAATGATTAATATAGAAACTAGAAAAATTGTAAGAATGGGAGATGAAATAAGAGAAGCATATTTACCAGAAGACCATAGTGTTTTTGATGAAGAAGCTTTGCCAAAACCAGAAGTTCCCATTGAATTTTCAAATGAATTTCAATATACTGTTTCTAGAAAAGATATTGATATTAATGGACATATGCATAATACAAATTATTTGAATTTAGCATATGAAGTTTTGCCAGAAGATGTTTATAATGCAAGACCATATGATTCTTTCAGAATAACATATAAGCATGAAATTAAATTAGGAGATACAGTAGTTTGTAAGTATTCACAAATTAATAATAAGCATGTTGTTGTTATTATGAATGAAGAAGAAAGTATTGTTAATGCTATAATTGAATTAACAAAATAAAAGTAATTACAAAGGATTTAAAGATGAAATTAAATAGTAAGATGGAATTTTATAAATATATTTATAAATTAACAAAATATAAGTATATTAAAAAGTTACTTAAGAATTATAAGCAACATGGAAAAACGTCTGTATGGGAACATTCTAGAAATGTAGCCTACAGAAGTTTTATGTTAGCCAAAAAACTGGAAAAAAGGTATAATATCCAGTTTAATTACGATGATTTAATTGTTGGAGCGTATTTGCATGATTTCTTTTTGTATGATTGGCATGATAAAGATAAATCTCATAAGTGGCATGGGTTCAAACATCCTAAAACTGCTGCGAAAAATGCAAAGGATATGTTTGATATTTCTGAGAGTGAGCAGAAGATTATTGAGTCTCATATGTGGCCTCTTACTATTACGAAGTTGCCGAAGTCTAAGGAGGCTTTGTTGGTTTGCATGGTGGATAAGTATTCGGCTATTATTGAGACGGTTAATAGGAAGTAGTGCGTTACATTGATTTTATGGTTCATTTGTCTGAGAAATTGCAGGTTGGAGAGATTTATGAAGATGCCTGATATGATAAGACATATGCATATACATGGTTTTGATGGTACAAGGAACTTGGTAGTGGTTTGATTGATGTGGAGAAGTATTTGAATTTTTGTAAGAGCAAAAACATTTATGCGGTTATTGAGATTAAGAAAATGCAGGAACTTGTTAATTCGATTTAGTATTTAAGGAGAGAAAAGTTAATATAATCTGCATATAAAATGGCAAAATATATGCAGAAAACATTAATTATGTGTAAAAAATAGCAAAGTGAATGTAGAGAATTATATATTTAATAAAAAACACGATAGTTTTTAAATCTATTGTGTTTTTTTTGTGATTTAAAAGTTGTATAGAATAAAAATGATTTTTTGTACTGACCCGCCAGTCTAATGATTTTAGTTTTGAATAATGGTATAAAAGTTGTAGTGATTTTTGGGGGAGAAATTTGAGAAAGGATTTTATGATATGTCTGAGGGGTTGTATGAATATATAGAAATTTCTGATTTGAAGGATATGCTTCAAAAGTCAGGTGATTTATATGGCGATAATATTGCTTATAAAATAAAGAGAAATGGTGAGTATATAACTTTTTCTCATAAAGAGATTAGAAAAATGATTAATGGTTTAGGAACGGCTCTTATTAATATGGGACTTAAGGGAAAACGAATTGCTGTTATTGGTGA
>ERZ824488.3107-NODE-3107-length-13182-cov-6.933420_pt1 | contig 13182 bp, 14 predicted proteins | sample MGYA00519936_ERZ824488 | MGnify/ENA primary metagenome ERZ824488 (study PRJEB31778, sample SAMEA3449153) | human gut metagenome | biome: human gut; feature: human-associated habitat; material: faeces | place: United Kingdom | collected 2010/2012 ... | reverse complement strand
AAAGCTCACCTACCTGCCTGCCGATGTTTACTTAAAATAAACAAAAAGTTTACAATTACTAAACCCGACATTTGTTGAGAAATTAGACAACGTGTTGTATATTTTTGGACAATGTGTCGCATATGGTAGAGCGTCTCTTTTATCTTTGTCTTTTGGGGGTCACGTGCGTCATGTGGCTACACATGCCAAAATCGTTATTCTTTCAGGCATTACAGCGCGTTTACATCTTCGGTCGATACGTAACACTACCCTATATGTAAAGCCTCTCAAATCGCAAATTTTGAGGTGCAAAGTTCTAAACAATTTATCTGAAACATTTCACCAAACTTTCACATAACTATCATACGTTTATCACGTTATCAGAGTATAATATGCTTGTAAATCAAGGGAATGTTACAAGGTAACATACCTCTGTTACTTCTGTTCAAAAAATGTTACAAATTCACATGAAAATGTTAATTTCTAACATTTGAGAAAATAGCCATGTCCACACGTGTGGACACCTCGAGCCGAAGACATCGGACGAGGTTCGGGAATATACCCAAAGGAGAAAGTCACCATGGCGAAAGAAAAAAAAGCACCTATTTATCCGACTTTATTCAAGTCAACTGACATGAACGGTACAGTTAATAGCTTAACCGTAGCTATGTCGAAGCTTCTCCCCGTTAACGAGGTCAAAAATATCGCAGACGCCGAGCTTTTGATTAACATGAGCTTGACGATTGGTGAAAAGCTTGACTTGAAAAAGTGCCGCACCTTGAAAAAGGTAGGAGAACTCAACCTTGTTGATAACGTTGAAAAATGGGCCAAGTCAAAGTTTGGTATCGGTCGTAGCGCCTTTTATAATTATCTTAAGGTTGCCGACCTTGTTACTGACGACGGTGAAGCCTCTATATTTAAGCGCGAAAATGGGGATTTTTCGTATAGCGTTCTGCTCAAGCTTATAACGGCGTTGAAAGACGTTAAAGAGATACAAGCGGTAGTTAATCAAGGTATAGTATCCCCGTTCATGAGTGCTCGCGACGTTGATAAGGCTATCAAAAAGTATTTAGCCCCCGAGGCTGAAGCGACCGAGGAAAAAGCTGAAGCGACCGAGGAAAAAGCTGAAGCGACCGAGGAAAAAGCCGAAGTTAAAAAGGAAAAACTTTATACCGTTAAGCTTACAGCGCACGAAATTGGCGTTATCGCCGCTATATTACGTAATCAATTTTGCGACGAAACAGAAGAATATTTATTCAATCTTGGTTATAAGCTCGAACAGCTTATTGTAAAATGATTATCATAACACATGACGAAAAAGAGGTTATCTTTGACGCGCTTAATGAATATTTAAAGTCAATTGATTTTGAATTTTATCGCGAATTTTTACAAGATTTAATAGTCAAATTTTCATAGGTAAGATACAACTAAATATTGAGGGCGGAGAGGCATCGACCTTAAAGGGAAAAGTATCCGTCCTCTTAATTTTTAATCAAAATTCAATTAAGAGGTAAACAAAATGGATTTCAAGAAAATAGCATTAGACGCAACCACCATGTCCGAGCTTATGAACGGTCGTGATAAAATGGACACTGAAGAGCTTATTAAAAAATATCCTGACGGTGTAACTATCGATTTTATCGATAATGTAAACATGTCGCAAGAGGATGGAGACGCTGAAAACGTATGGATTTTCGTCACGGAGGAACAGCCTGATAAATTTACTTTCGGGGGATTTGTTTTAGCAAAAATATTTAATAATATTTTGGCTGAATTCGAGGGCGATTACGACGCAATGATTGAAGAATATAACTCCTCATTGAAAGAGGATAAGCTCCGCGTAAAATTGGAAAGAGCTAAAACCAAGACTAAACGAGAAATTACAAAAGTTACCGTATTGTAATTATTAAGAGGAAAAGAGCCTCTCACAAATTTTGTGAGGGGCTTTATTTTTAGTCCACACGTATGGACAAAGGAGACTTTATGACGTTTAACTCATTAAGAAAATATATAGGGTTATTTTTTAGAGACGTAAGAGAAGAGAAACTAATAACTCATGAGGAAATTTCAAAAGAAAGTAAATTTTCTATAAAAGAAATAAAAGCTTTTGAAAGTGGAAAATATTTTGATTATTTATTATTTATATATTATTGCGAAAAATTTAATATTTATAATCATGTTATTACTTTAATATACGATTTGAAATCGGGGAGGTGTCGTTTTGGCGAAATTAAAGATTAAAGATATAACAAAATTAAAGTATAGTGATTATGCTAAATTTGACGAAGATAAATTATTAAAGTATGCGAAACAAGCTTTATCTTATAGTATAGCAGGGGCAAAATCTGCACAAGAGGCATTAAAAAAGCACCCTGATTTACCCGTACCTATTGAATATAGAAAGGCAGAAGCTAAAACTGTTATAGACGTATTAAGGGACGAGTTTGAGGGTAAAGATTTATCAAAAATGCACATTTCACAAGTACGACGCGCCTTAAGATTATCAATAGGGTTTCTGAATACAAAAACAAGAACAATTAAAGGTTGGAAAGAGTATCTTAATAATTTTGTTGAGCGTATAGGTGAAAAAGCAAATATTGTTATTAATAAACAAGATTATAAGAGATATTGGGATTTATATAATAAAGTATTGAAAATTAATCCGATAGAGGGATATAGGCAGGGAGGCTCAACTGAGGTGCAACGAATGTTGATAGATACTATAACACAAGTGGGGAAAAACGCTACTGACGAGGATTTACTTGAATTTATAGCTAATAATCTCGAGGTTGAATATATTAAACGACAACAAAAGGACATGGACGTAGATAATGAATTATTTGAAATGTTTGACCTTGGAGAGAACGATACATACAATAGGTGAAATTGATTGGTATATAAAACAAATAGGATTTATAAAATTTATAAGAACTAAGGGAATGTATTTATCAAATATTTCATGTTCATTTGATATAGAAACAACTTCATTTTATAACAATAATGAAAAGCAAGCTATAATGTACGAATGGTCATTTTGTATTAATGGGGTTTGTATAATAGGTAGGACATGGGACGAATTTTTATTATTAATTAATAAATTAATAAATAGATATAAATTAGACGAGAATAAGCATTTAATAATATATGTACATAACTTATCATATGAATTTCAGTTCATTAGAAAATTATTTATATGGAAAAAAGTATTTTCGTTAGACGAAAGAAAACCAATACAAGCGATTACAATGGACGGGATAGAATTTAGATGTTCATATATGCTGTCGGGATATTCTCTTGAAAATTTATCTAAACAATTAACAAAATATAAAATTGAAAAATTGGTCGGTGATTTGGATTATTCATTAATAAGGCATTCAAATACTGAACTAACAGAGAAAGAATTAGGATATTGTATTAATGATGTTTTAGTAGTAGTTGCTTATATTCAAGAAACAATAGAAAGGGAGGGAAATATAACCAAAATTCCATTAACAAAGACAGGCTACGTAAGAAATTATACAAGAAATAATTGTATGTATAATGGAGATACAAATAAATATAAAAATTTTAGAAAAATAATTAGTGCTTTAACAATAGAACCAGAAGAATATATATTATGTAAACAAGCTTTTGCTGGGGGATTTACACATGCAAATCCTCTTTATTCTGGCGAAATAATGCGTAATGTAGATAGTTTTGATTTTACTTCGTCATACCCATATGTTATTATGTCCGAAAAATTTCCAATGTCAAAAGGGCAGTCCATACGTGTGGACAGTAAAGAGCAATTTGAAACATATATAAAAAATTATTGTTGTATATTTTCTGTTAGAATAGAAAATATTACGTCGATAGTAGAATTTGAGAATTATATATCTTCCTCGCATTGTAGAAAATTAAAGAATTATTATGAAAATAACGGTAGAATAGTATCAGCTGAAAGTTTAGAAATAACTTTAACTGAACAAGATTATTTTATAATAAAAAATATGTATAAATGGAAAAAGTTTATAATTTATAAATTTTATATATACAAAAAAGATTATTTACCTAAAAATTTCATATTATCTATGTTAGATTTATATCAGAATAAAACAAAATTAAAAGGAATAGCAGGAAAAGAAGCTGAATATATGCGAAGTAAAGAAGATATTAACAGCGAATTTGGAATGATGGTTACTGATATATGCAGAGACGAAATATTATATGAAGGGGAATGGGATAAATCTGAAACAGATATAGAAAAATCGATAGATAAATATAATAGAAGTAAGAAACGTTTCTTATCGTATATATGGGGTATATATGTAACTGCTTATGCTCGTAGGAATTTATTTACGGGGATATTTGAATTTAAGAATGACTATTTATATAGCGATACAGATAGTATAAAAGTTATTAATATAGATAAGCATAAAACATATATTGATAAATATAATAAAATAGTACGTAAAAAATTAGAATTAGCATGTTTACATCATAATATAAACCCAGAAGTGACGAGGCCAAAAAATAATAAAGGGAAAGTAAAGGAGTTGGGAGTATGGGAATGGGAAAAAGAAGATAACGAACTACATTCATACAAAAGATTTAAGACATTAGGAGCTAAAAGATATATGATTGAATTTTATAACGGAGAATATAGTTTGACTGTATCAGGATTAAATAAAAAAGTAGCAATACCTTATATGTTAAGTAAATACAATGATATATTTGAAGCTTTTAACGACGGGTTAGTAATACCTAAAGGTTTTAGTGGTAGAAAAACACATACTTATATAGATTATGAACAACGAGGCATAGTAAAAGATTATAAAGGTGTTTATTATGAATATGACGAATTATCTTCTGTACATATAGAAGATAGTGACTACTCGTTAAAATTATCTGAAGCTTATGTAGATTTTCTATTAAATATAAAACATGTTAGTAAATAGTCCACACGTATGGACAAGGAGAAATTATGATTGATTATCTTAAAGAATATACAGAAATGAATAAAGGATTAAAGAGTAGTAAAAAATATTATTCTTTATCTAATATTCTAAAGGAAAGAGGTACATATAATGTAGTTGTGGGAGAACGTTCTAATGGTAAAACGTATGCAGTCTTATCTATGTTTATTTGGTTATATGCTAAATATAAAATACAAGGTGCTATAATTAGACGTTGGGACGAAGATTTTAAGGGTAAACGTGGTAAAACTATGTTTGCAAACCATGTAGCTAATGGTTTAATTGATAAATATACTAATGGAGAATACAATACTATATATAGTTATTCAGGTCAATGGTTTTTTGCTTATCAAGAAAATGGTGAGATAAAAAGAACTAACGACGAACCATTTTGCTTTGGTTTTAGTTTATCTGCTATGGAACATGATAAATCTTCGTCTTATCCAAAAGTAAAAACGGTAGTATTTGACGAATTTATAACAAGAGGGTATTATTTACCTGACGAATTTATAGTATTTCAGAATGTTTTATCTACTATTATAAGAGAAAGGGACGACGTAAATATATTTATGCTTGGAAATACTGTAAATAAGTATTGTCCTTATTTTAAGGAAATGGGTTTGATTAACGTTTCTAAAATGAAACAAGGCGTAATTGACGTATATACTTATGGAGATAATACGGAATTACGCGTTGTAGTAGAATTTTCAGATAGTCCGTTAAAAAAGAAAAAATCAGATAAATATTTTGCCTTTAATAATCCCAGACTTAAAATGATAACAAGCGGTACTTGGGAAATATCTATTTATCCTCATTTACCTATAAAGTATAAAGATAATGATATCTATTTTATATATTTTATAATATTCGAGGGTAGTACATTACAATGTGAAATAATTTTCAAAGACGGGAATTATTTTACATATATACATAATAAAACTACACCTATAAAGAACCCTAATAAAGATATAGTATATCAACAAGAATATGACGCAAGACCTAATTATTATAGAAAAATAACTAAACCGCGTAGTGAACTTGAAAAAAAGATTGCATGGTTCTTTATTAATGATAAAGTATTTTTTCAAGATAATGAAGTTGGCGAGATAGTCAGAAACTATTTAATGTGGTGTAATACAGATAAAGGAATAATTTAATATGAGTTATTATAAAGACAATTTACCTGAAATATTAAGAAAATGTAAACAATTAGAAAGACGAGGATTTTATATAATACGGTCGAGAAAAGTGCAAGTATATAAAGATTATACTTTTATAGTTAAATTTTCTTATAACGTATTACTAAAATATAGCGTAGATTTTTTAGAAAATATGATAAATCAATATATAATAAAATAGTCCACACGTGTGGACTATTTTTATTAGAATATTACACCTGATTTTAATAAACTTTCAATCTCTTCTAATTCGCTATCTAAAGCAGTTGAAAATCCCTCAAGGTGTATTTTATCTATTACTGTATAACCTGTTAATTCTGATAATGGTAATGTCTCATTACACATATTACCGACAAAACGAGCATATTCCTCTGGTTTATCTACTCTTGGTCTCCGTATTCTAAACATAGGTATATCACCTACATAATTTTTAGTAGCGTCACCGTTAACACTAACGCTACTCGGGCGTGCTTTCATAGCCATAAAACTATCAATACCAGAACTAACGGAACTTTTAATAGTATTACTTTTAATATTAGCTCTACTTTTCGCTAATTCAGTATTAATATTTTTAGTAGGATTTTGAGCAGAAGAAGCTAAAATAACATCTTCAGAGGCAGCTCCAGCAACTGCTCCACCCGCAATAGCTGCACCAATTTTTAATATGCCGTTAGTAATATTTCTACCAATTTCGGTATAATTAGTTGATGTTATAGGAGTTTGTACCGCAATATCTACGGTTTGAGACCAAATAATATCACTACTATTTATAGGAGGTAATAATTTATTAGTGTCAGTTACATCAGCAGGTGTTATATCTGAAGTTGATAAAATATATGTTCCCTTTCCTGTTTTAAGGTCACAGAATAAAAGTAAATAAAGAGGTTGATACATTAAATTAGTATCCATTGGTACAAAACCAAACCCAGGTAGAAATAATTCTATTTCAGTAAAAGGAGCATAATCTAAGAAATTATTAAATTTATGTGGTATTTCAAAAGGAGTTTTATTCGTTAAATTTTGATAATAAGTTGTATAAAATTGAGAACCAATACCGCACTCTACATATTGGTCATTAGGTATTATAATTGGTGCGTTAGCAATATTAACAGTCTCTCCGTCACCTGCTACGGCGTATATACCTTGATAATAAGTACCTATACTATCACGTTTATATAAGTCAAATGGAAATATATTAATAGATATTACAGCTTCTGACGGATTAGCAAAAAATGGAAATAAATCAGTCCACTTAAAACTATTAAAATTACTTATAAGAGTAAGTAGCCCCTCATAAGTCATTAATAAAGTAGCTGCACTAATTAATGTCTTATTCGTCAGTAATCCCTTTATAGGATATAAATTATAAGCGCTTGTACTAATATTAACCGCTATTTGAAAATCTTTATCAGCTATATTATTAATTCCAAATCTTTGACCTGCTAATGTAATATCGGTTATATCAATTCCTGATAATATCGGAATTTGGTTATCAACAAGATATGAATTTTTTTTATTTTCCTGACGATATATTAACGCATTTAGTTGTTTAATCTGAGTTCTGAACGAGTAAAGAACATCTACATGACAATGTATTTCCCATAAATTATTACGTACACTAAATACGTCTGTAATAAAATATGCCCTATCAAAACGCGGTATAGATATATAATTATAATTGAATATATTTTCATTTTCAAGCAGTATCACGGGGTCCGTGATACTGCTTCTATCTTTAAGCAATATATCTATATTTTTACCTAACGTTATATAGTCTGTTTTGTCCACACGTGTGGACTCAGCATTTGAATAATAAAGTACAGCTTGCATAAAACACCTCAATTAGATATTTCGACACGTACAACAAAAGGGTCAGCATTACTTTTGTTAGTAAATATAAGACGAGTAGAAGAACCCGTAGCGTCTAATTTAACTTCAAAACTCGTACTACTATTAATAACTATTGTATAAGTAGCATTAATACCTCTTGCATAAATGAAAGATTTACTTTCGCCTGTATTGGTCATTGTAATAGTAAAGAAATAGTTTTTATCTATATTAAAAGGAAAATCTATGGAGTTTTCTCCTAATCTGCTGGAGCTATACATTAAACTAATAGGTATATCCTCAACAGTGGATAATGTTCCATTTTTTTCAGGTATATATAAATTATATGAGGAACCGTCAAATTTATCAAAACCTATTCGAGCTTTATTTTCATAATCAATACCAAAATGAAAAATATTTTGCTCTTCACCTATCATATACGCTATGTTTAATCCGTCATATGATAACTGATTGTAAGTAGAGGAAACAGCTTCTTCGTCCCCTGATATTTGAAACAGACCGTTTACCCTAACAACTTTAGAAAATCCGTCGAATATATTATCTCCTGTCCATTTATTATTACCAGCAAGTGTAGCAAAAGAAGAAGTATTCGGAATATCACTAACATACGCAACTTCTTTTACAGTACTATCCTCTAATACTTTAGGTCTTGCATTAGTTGCTAACGTCAAACCCGTATTACTATCACCTATTACTATTTGAGCACCGTTATTATCAGTAGAAACAACTGTTTTAGTAGTTCCTGTTGAAGTATCTTTATATCCAATACCAGCATTATAATTATTAAAGAATATAGTTGTAGGATAATCTGCTAATTTAGGCAAATCTTCTACAAGAGCTAAAGTACCCGTCCGATTAGGAAATAATAAACTATTGATATTATCACCACTTATTATAAAAAACTTAAACCCGCTGGTAGTTTTTGAAAATCTATATTGCTTATCACCCCCGTAAAATTCCAAAATTCCAAGGGAACGAATATTAACAAATTGATTATTACCTGTGAAATCATTATCAGCGCTAAGAATTGCAATATTATCAGGAACACTTCCACCCGTAGCATTAATAACTATCTGATTAGTTCCAGGATATTTACTAAACGTTACATTAGTACCTGCCTTAATAGGAAATTCTATTTGTTTTCCTGATAAATAAGTAAGTAAAAATCCATTAGTTACTTCAGTATAATCGGTGTAAGACCCGTAAGCCGTATTTAATACAGTTATATCGTCTTTAATATCTGATATATCTATAATATTCTGATTTACATCGTTTTGTAAATTAGTTATATTCTTTTCGGCAATCTCAACTCTATTAATCGTTGTACCAGAAGTATTTTCCAATACCTGTATTCGTCTATCTTGATTAGTATCATTATATTTTAATGTAGAAACATCTTTATTTATATCTCCTACTTTATTAGCTATATTTTCTACATTAGTGGATATATTAGCAATTTCTCCATTAACATTTGCTATATCTCCATTTAATGCGTCTAAATTAGCCTGTAGATTTTCAACTTGGTCTATTGAAGTTTTAGGATATATATCAACTTCTGATTCATTTTCAGGGTGTAAGGTGTCTTTTTTAATAGTAGCCATTTTTATTCTCCTTTGTCCACACGTGTGGACTAATAAAAAGAGGGGAGAATACTCTCCCCTCAATGTTAGGCGACGAAAAATACAACAAAATTTTCGTTATAGTCATTGAAGTATTGAGCTTCAGACTTATAGAAATTATTAAAGAATTCTGCTTTTGCGTTATAATGAGTAGTAACTCTATCTTCAACGTTACATACGCCAAGAGCGTCTCTATCAAAGATACATGCAAGAATACCCGTACCTACAACAGTTACGTTATTAGACGTACCGTCAACAGGTTTAATAGTAACGTTAATCTTAGAGGTATTAGCAAAAGAGTAATCTTTACCAGAACCTTGCCAATACGTTACATTCTCGTGGCCAGGGAGAGCAACAAGTTGTTCATGGAACGTGTCAGATTGAAGATATACAGCAACTGCTTTCTCAAATTCAGACAACATTACAATATGTTGCAAATCTTTAGGCGTAAATTTAACAGTTCCGCCGATATTAAACAACTGAGAGTTAACAGTAAGTCTATCACTATAAAGTGCAATTTGAGTAGAAGCATATTTGAGGAAATCAAGATTATTCAAACAATTATCGACAGTAAGTTTATCCGCTTCCTCTTTATCCTTATTATAGTTAAACAAAAGGTTAACAGCCTTAAAACCAGATTTTGTATTAAGATCTGCTGCTGCATAATCTGCTTTAATGGTAGCAGCAGTAAAATTATTAATAGTTCTCATAATTAGATTATCATAATCCATAGTCTTACGAGTACGAATACGATTATCAATCATACTGAAAAATGAATTAAGTTGAACAGCATTAGAGAAAGATTGTTTAACCTGTCTATCAGCAAAAGACATATCAATCTCATAAGTATTTTTAGAATTAAAGAATTTAGTATGAACTTTAGGACCATTAAAAATATCCTGATTATATGTCTGCCCAGCAGTTAAATCCCAACTTTCATTTTCAACACTATCGGGCAAATCAGCATGAATTTTTTCAAGAATACTTCCATATTCCCAACCGTCCATAAGTACAGAAGGTGCTCTACCTCCATATACTCGATCAACAAAAATAACCTTACCAATATGATTAACGAGAGATTTTACATAAGCATCGACCATATTGTCACTACCAAGAATTTCTTTTCCAACGTCAACAACGTTAGAAAGATCCTCTGCAACCAAATCAGTTTTACCCGTTACCTCTCCAATAACAGTATTAAGCAATGAATAAACTTGTGTAATTTTCATATTACTCTCCTTTAAAACTTATAATATTTTCGTTATCCATACGTGTGGACTTTTCAACATTCACTTTATTAGTATAGCCAATTTCGTCCTCAAGATACATACACCAAAGATTTTCGTCAAATTTTATATTATTAGCTACTGCATATAGCTGCAATTTAGTAATAACATAATTTTTCTTAAATTTACCAGCGTCAAGTCCTTTAACATTTTTCATAGAGTTGTAGCTATCCTCAGCTTCTTTAACTAAACTTTTAAGCTTGTCATACATTTTTTGATAGTCAGATAACTGAGTAATCTGCAAATCTACTTTTCCTTTTGTAACTATCTTAATGACAGAAATAACTGTCGTAATAATAGCTACAATGCAAGGTAGAACAGTAACAACGATTGTTTTGAAAATTTCCATAAACCACCTCTACAATTAATAATTATATCGTTCGCGGCTAATAACCGCGGCAATATCTTTGAATATAATATCATATAATAAATTATCTAATAATTTACGCTGTCTTTCTATCATTTCTTGTGGTAATGTATTTCCTATATTACCTTTACGAGTTATAGTCTTTTTTATACTATTGTCTCGTGTATAATCTCTATTATCATTACCCGTTATAGTATTATTCTGTGTTGTTGTAGAGTTCAAAGAAGTGTCCGTAGTGGAATTTTCATTCGGACTTGGAGTAGCACTATTATATGCATATACATTAGATTGTGTATTATCATTATTAGTACTATTTTCAGTACCCTCCTGTTTATTATCTCTTGAAGTATTAAATTTATCGTTGGAGGTCATAGTATCCTCAGTATTATCTGTAATACTTATATTATATGGAGATAATACATCGTAATCCAACTTATAAGTCTCAAATACTTTATTCCATTTATTATAGTATTTATTTGATATTATATTAATCAATGTTTTAGAGATAAAATCCTCTATAATTTTATACGTAACAACAAATTTACCGTCTGATAATACAAAATTTCCAGGTGTATCAATAGTATATATCTCAGCATGATACTCTTCCTCTACTGTTTTATCAAGTAACATAACAGCTAAACATGATAATTTGCGCTCCCCATACAAGCTATTAAAATATAAATCTGAATATTTTATATAATTAGGGTCGTGCAAATCTCCTTGAAAATAAATAAATATACTATATATTAAATTTCTTAACTCACTATTATTAGAAGTTATATAACCTAAAACACCTTTTCTAAAAGGATTAGGAAATAAATCTTTAACTTTCAGGTCTATCGGCTTCCTTATTATCATTTTCCGTTTCCTCCTTTTCTTCCTTGTCCATACGTGTGGACTCTTCTGGGTTCATAACTTCTTCATTAACTTTTTTCCAAGAAGAATTAAGCTCGACTGAAATATTAGTACCAAACATTTTATTAATTTTTTCGCAAGCTAATTGTCTCTGATTAAGCATATTATCAATAAGAGGTAAAAGGCTATCTTGATTTAATTGGCTCTCATTAGTATTGATACTTTCGCGCTTCATGTTATAATTAGCTTGTAGTCCTAACTCAATAAACCAAGAAGCTTTAATATATTGTATCTCCTCAATTAACTGCGTGATAACTCTATCTGAAGAACTACCAAAAGGAATACTCGCTACATTCTTAGCAAATGCAGTATCTTGAATTACAGATAATTTACCGTTTTCGAGGTCTTTAATATAATCGACTATATTTCTATATGTGTTATCGTCGGGAGCGGCAAAGACATTGGGTGCTCGCATATTAATCAAAGCAACTCGCATAGATACTATAGCTTCAACTAATTGAGAAGCATAAAATCTATTGATTGGAACTAATCCTCTATAAAACGTATCGTTAGGAATAATTACGCAATCCTTATCAATTTCAAATTGCTTATTCAATTTAAGATAAGGATTAGCTACTATCGATATAGTAGGCATATAATTATAATTAGGAACTCCTCCTAAAGAACCCCAAGCAACATACAAATTATTCTCATATTCAAAAAATGTAGTATATCCATTATTCTGAATTTGTAATTCAATTACACGTTGAGGAATAGTATCAGGTAATCCGTTCCACTTGAACATTTCATTGGTCCTGTCAAACATATATTGTACAAATTGACGGCAAAGAGCGTCTTTCTCTTCTTTACTATCAAATGACATCATACCATAGACAGGTTCGTCTTTGAAATACCATGTTTTAACATTATCAATTGTCATAACAACCTCACTGTCCATACGTGTGGACTCTAAAAATTGACACAAGAAATCGCCTCTAACCAGCGGTTAGCATTACATAGACCACGCGTGTGGACTGATCTATATTCACAAAAAGTGTGAGAAAATAACACTCTAACCAATGGTTAGCCTCACTC
>ERZ824488.3106-NODE-3106-length-13192-cov-4.133135_pt1 | contig 13192 bp, 11 predicted proteins | sample MGYA00519936_ERZ824488 | MGnify/ENA primary metagenome ERZ824488 (study PRJEB31778, sample SAMEA3449153) | human gut metagenome | biome: human gut; feature: human-associated habitat; material: faeces | place: United Kingdom | collected 2010/2012 ... | reverse complement strand
AGACGCGGTCTTTTAGTTCTTATCCGCATCTACACTCATTTCGCTCATAAGGCGACGGATCTCAGCGTTTAATCGCTGACTCATGGCACCATTGCCAGCTGACTGGTAACGATCTGCTTGATAACGCAACATCGCTAAAGTACGCATACTTTTTTCGTTTTCTCTCATCATCATAATTTTACTCATTTAAGTTCTCCACGCTTGGAGAACGATTAATAATAACTAAACCTAAACTTTCTTTTTCTTTTTGTTTTTCTTATTTGTACTTTTCCTCCACATTTTGGGCATGGTTCTTCTATTTCTTCTACTATTGGTTTTGCGTTTTTACATTCTGGATAGCCTGGGCATGCTAAAAATTTGCCGTACCTTCCCATTTTTATTACCATGTTTCTTCCACACTTTTCACATTTTACGTCTGATACTTCATATTCTAGTTTTACATGTTCTAGTTCTTTTTCTACTTTTTCAAGAATAATCGCAAATGGGCCATAAAATTTTCTGATTGTTTCTTTCCACTTTGTTTTTCCTTCTGCTATTTGGTCAAATTGTTTTTCCATTTCTGCGGTAAATTCTACATTTATTATGTCTTTGAAGTTTTCTACTAATAGCTTGTTTACTATTTTTCCTAGTTCTGTTGGTACTAACTTCTTTTGAACTTTCTCAATATAGTTTCGTGCAAGTATTGTTGTTATTATTGGTGCATATGTACTTGGTCTTCCTATTCCTTTTTCTTCTAGCATTTTTACTAAACTTGCTTCTGTATATCTTGGTGGTGGTTCAGAAAAGCTTTGTTTTGCATCTAAATCTTCTTTTTTTAACTCATCTTGTTTATTTAAGTATGGAATATTAGCAATTCCTAATTCTTCTGACTTCTTCTCATCATCAGTATCTTCAACATATAAAGTCATAAAGCCTTTGAATTTTATTGATTGTCCACTTGTTCTAAAGTTATATTCGTTTGCTTTTATATCAACAGTTATTGTGTCATATATCGCTGATGCCATTTGGCTTGCTATGAATCTGTTGTATATTAATTTGTATAATTTATACTGATCTGTTGTTAGATATTCTTTTATTTTTTCTGGAGACAATTCTAAATATGTTGGTCTAATTGCTTCGTGTGCATCTTGTGAATCATTTTTTACTTTATAATATCTGTTTTCGTAGTACTCTGGTCCAAAGTTTCTTTCAACAACTTCTTTAGCCATTTTTCTTGCTTCTTCTGAAATTCTTGTTGAATCTGTTCTCATATATGTTATTAAACCTGCTGTTCCTTTTTCAGGTATCTTTACACCTTCATATAATCCTTGTGCTACTGACATAGTCTTTTTAATTGCAAATCCTAGTTTTCTTGATGCTTCTTGTTGCATTGTGCTTGTTGTGAATGGTGGTGCAGGATTTCTTTTTTTCTCTCCTACTGTTACATCTTCTACTATATATTTTGCTTTTTCTAATTCTGCCAATATTTTATCCACTTCATTTTTTGAGTGTATTTCTAATTTTTCTTTATTTTTTCCTATTAATTTTGATTCGAATTCTTTTTTTGTTTTTTCTTCTGACAAGATCGCTGTTATATTCCAGTATTCTTCTGGTTTGAAGTTTTCAATTTCTTCTTCTCTTTCACATATTAATCTTACAGCAACTGATTGTACTCTACCTGCTGATAGTCCTCTTTTTACTTTTTTCCATAGTACTGGACTTATTTTATATCCTACTATTCTATCTAGTACTCTCCTAGCTTGTTGTGCATCTGTTAGGTTTAAATCTATTTTTCTTGGCTTTTTTACTGCTTCTTTTACTGCTTCTTTTGTTATTTCATTAAATGTTATTCTACATATTGAATCATCTGGTATCCCTAACAAATATGCAAGATGCCATGCTATTGCTTCTCCTTCACGGTCAGGGTCAGTTGCAAGATATATTTTTTTTGATTTTTTTGCTTCTTTTTTTAATGAATTTATTAATGTTGCTTTTCCTCTTATATTTATATATTGTGGTTCAAAATCATGTTTTATATCTACTCCTAATTTTGATTTTGGTAAATCTCTAACATGTCCCATTGAGGCAACTACTTTTGTGTTTCCTCCTAAAAATTTCTTTATTGTATTGGCTTTTGCTGGTGATTCAACTATTATTAATCTATCGGCCATTCTTTTATTGACCTCCTTTTCTAATCTTTTTGTATTGTAAATTATTTTCTTTTTTTTTGCAACCCTAAAAATGTTTATACCTTAAAAAATAGCTAAATATTTCTGCTATTTAACTATTTTTTTTATTTCTTCATATATTTTTTCTTCTACATTATATTGTGCTATTTTTTTTGCGTTTTTTCCCATTTGCTTTAATTTTTCTGGTTCTTTTAACATTTCATCAATTGTTTTTGATAAATTTTCTGAATTTACTTCTTCGTTTAATATAATTCTTGCTGCTCCTAGGTTCTCCAAAACTTTTGCATTATCTATTTGTCTATTTGCTGACATACTTGGTAATGGAATAAATATTGCTGGTTTTTCTACTAATGCTATTTCTGTTATTGTCATTGCTCCGCTTCTTGCTACTATTATATCTATTGCATTCATTATTTCGCTCATATTATATATGTATGGGACAACTTTTACTTTTTCTATTTTATTAATATCTATTTCTTTTTGAGACATTTCTTCTTTTATTATATTATATTGTTTTTGACCTACTGACCATATTATTTGATAATTTTTATTTTTATGTTTTTCTATTAATGGTATCATTGCATCATTTATTGCTTTTGCTCCTTGGCTTCCTCCAAAAACTAATATTGTTGGTATGTCTTTTGATAATCCTAGTGCTCCAAGAATCTTTTCTTTGTCAGTTTCTGTTAGTTCTTGTTTTTTTACTTTTGTGGGTGTTCCAGTTACAACAACTTTTTCTTGATCTTTGAAGTATTTTTTTGCATCTGCAAATCCTAATAATATTTTGTCTAATTTTTTTGATAAAAATTTTGTTGCTTTTCCTGGATATGCATTGCTTTCATGTATAACTGTCGGTATTCCTAATTTATGTGCTTCACTTATTGTTCCTCCACAAATATAGCCTCCTGTTCCTATTACTACATCAGGCTTAAATTCTTTTATTATTTTTTTGGCTTGTGCAAATCCTTTTATTGTTTTTATATTATTAGATATTGTTTTTAATGATATTTTTTTGCTTATTCCATATGCTTCTATTGTTTTTAATTCGTATCCTGCTCTTGGTACTAAATCATTTTCTATTCCTCTTTCTGTTCCTATAAACATGATTTCTGAATTTTTTTCTTTTTCTTTTATCTTATTCGCAATTGCAATTCCAGGATTAATATGTCCTCCTGTTCCTGCTGCAGCTATTATTACTCTCACTTTTTCCTCCTTATATGTCTGTTTTGTTTCCTGCCCTAGACACGCTTAATAAAATTCCTATTGCAATTAAATTAATTATTAATGCTGTTCCTCCATAGCTAAAGAATGGTAATGCCATTCCTGTTACTGGCATTGATGATGTTACAACAGCAATATTTATTATTACTTGTATTGCTATCATTGAAGTTATTCCTGCCGCTAACAAACTTCCAAACATGTCTGGTGCCTTCATTGATATTGTTATTCCTCTCCATATTAGTATTGCAAATAGAATTATAACTATAGCACATCCTATAAATCCTAGTTCTTCTGCTAATACTGCAAATATGAAGTCATTGTGTGGTTCTGGTATGTATAGGTATTTCTGTTTACTATCTCCTAACCCTACTCCAAATAGGCCTCCTGAACCTATTGCATATAAACTCTGTATTATCTGCCATCCGCTTCCTGATGCATCTTTCCATGGATCAAAAAATGTTAATACTCTCTGCATTCTAAATCCTTGACCTAAGGCAAATAATCCTGCTACTCCAAGCAATGCTAGTGGCAATCCTATGAATACAAAATATTTTATTTTACAACCTGATAATACCATTAATATTACTAATAATAGTCCCATTACTAATGTTGCACTAAAGTGATTTTGTAAAAGTACTACTATAAGTGCTACTGGCACAAATAAGGCTAGTGGCGTAAAAAATCCCTCTTTTATGGATTTTAATTTGTCTTTATTTTTTGTAAGCCATGCTGAATAAAATATAATTAGACCTACTTTTGTAATTTCGGATGGTTGAAATGACAAAAATCCTATATTTAACCATCTTTTAGCTCCTCCTGATGATGCTCCCAATATGCAAACTGCTATTAATGCTATTATGCATAAAGTATATATTACTTTATAATTTTTTTGCCAACATTTATAGTCTACTTTTGATATTCCTATCATTAATACTATTCCTATTCCTGCTGATAACATTTGCTTTTCAAAATATTTATAACTATTTCCTGTTTCGGCTAATGCTGTTGGAGAGCTTGCAGATAATACTGTAATTATTCCCAATCCTAGTAGGATAAATACAGTTATTAGTAAGGTAAAATCAAGAGGCTTTTTCAATATTAATTTTTCTTTATTTTTAGCCATCTTTTCTCCTTTTTTATATGATGGAAATTAATCCTATTATACATAAAACTATTGTTGCTAAACTAAATGTTGTAACAATTTTGTTTTCTCGCCATCCACATAATTCAAAATGATGATGGATTGGAGTCATTTTAAAGAATCTCTTTTTGGTCTTTTTATAGTATGCTACTTGAATGATAACTGATAATGTTTCTATTACTGGAACTGCTGCTAGTATTATTAGTATCAACGGCATTTTTAAGTATATGGCACTACATGATACCACTCCTCCTAATAGTAGTGAACCTGTGTCTCCCATAAATACTTTGGCTTTGTTTAAATTAAATATTAAAAATCCTAAACATGTTCCACATACTATACTTCCCAGTATGATGATTTCTTTTACATCAAATATTATTGCTATTACTGTTATTGTTGTTATTATTACTAGTGTTACTGATGTTGCTAATCCATCAACTCCATCTGTTAAATTTATTGCATTTGTTGTGGCTAGCATTACTAATATTGTAAAAGGAATGTATATTAGTAATGGTAGTGTTATTGTTGTTTTAAAGAATGGTATTAGTATATCAGTTCCTAGCCCTAGTATGTTTTCTAGATATATTACAAATAAAATTGATATTATGAGTAATCCTGCCATTTTCGCTTTTGGTTTTAGTCCATCTGTATTTCTTAGAATTACTTTTTTGTAGTCATCAATAAATCCTATTAATCCAAATCCAATAGTTGCAAGTGTTATTGGAATTAACCTTTTCCCTATTTCTGGCTGTTTTCCCATGTAGTGTATGCATGCTACAATTGATGCCCCTATAATTGATATTGCCATTATTATTCCACCCATTGTTGGTGTTCCTTTTTTCTTCAGATGTGATTTTGGACCATCTTCTCTTTCTGATTGACCTACTTTTAATGTTTGTAATATTGGTATTATTATTATTCCTAATACAATTGTTGCAAAAAATGATATTAGTAATATCTTCAGTTGAAATTCCACTTTGTTTACTCTCCTTATTTCATATTGTTAATAATATCTTTTACTATTACCCTTTCATCAAAAGGATATTTTGTTTTGTTTATTTCTTGATATGGTTCATGACCTTTGCCTGCTAATATTATTATGTCTTTTTTGTTTGCCATTTTTATTGCTTTTTCTATTGCATCTTTTCTATCTACTACGATTTCATATTTTCCTTTTGTTTTTGAAATTCCTGCTTCAATATCTTTTATTATTTTTTCTGGATCTTCTGTTCTTGGATTATCTGATGTTACTATACTGTAGTCTGCAATTCTTCCTGCAATTTCTCCCATTATTGGCCTTTTTGTTGTATCTCTATCTCCTCCACATCCAAAAACAAGTATTACTCTACCTTTAGTATATGTTTTCACTGCTTGTAATATGTTTTCTAAACTTTCTGGTGAGTGTGCATAATCAATCATTATATTTAATTCTTTTTTGTTTGGTACTAGCTCACTTCTTCCTGGTATTTTTATTGTTTCTAATGCTGTTTTTATGATTTCTGGTGAGCATCCATAATATAATGCTACTGATATTGCTGCTAATGAATTATATACACTAAATCTTCCTGGTATGTCAACTTTTATTCTTTCATTTCTGTCTACTAATTTTGCTTTGAAGTCTACTCCTATATTTGTAATTGTTATATCTTTTGCTAATAAATCGCATGAATTGTCTATTCCATAAGTTTTTACTTGACATTTTGCTTCTCTTTTTACTCTTGCTCCTCTAAAGTCATCTATGTTAACAAAGCCCATTTGACACATGCTGAATAATTTCATTTTTGAATTAAAATATTCTTCCATGTCTTTATGTTCATTTTTGCTTATGTGTTCTTTTGAAAAATTAGTAAATACTCCTATATCAAAATTACATCCTGCAACTCTTTCAAGTTTTAAGGCTTGTGATGATACTTCCATTACTACATATTCTACTTTTTCTTCAACCATTTGAGCAAATATTCTTTGTAAGTCTAAACTTTCTGGTGTTGTTCTTTCACTTTCTCCTAAACTGTCTTCACCTATATAATTTTCTATTGTCCCTATTAGTCCTACTTTTTTTCCCTGTGCTTCTAATAATGTTTTTATCATATATGTTGTTGTTGTTTTTCCTTTTGTACCAGTTATACCTATTAATTTGAATTTTCTTGATGGATTGCCGTAAAAATTACTTGCTGAAATCGCTAGTGCATATCTAGTATCATTTGTAATAACAAATGTTACATCTCCTGGTAAATTTATATTTCTTAGTTTTTCTACGTTTTCTAATAATATTGCAGATGCTCCTTTTTCAATTGCTTCTTCAATATAATCATGACCGTCTACATCATAACCTTTTATTGCAACAAATAGGCTTTCTGGTGTAACCTTTCTTGAATCACATGCGATATTTTTTATATCAATATCAATATTTCCTTTAGCTTTTAAATCGCTAATCCCACTTAAAATTTCACTTAATTTCACTTTCCATCTCTCCTATTTCTAAAATCTGCATTTATTATATACTTAAATATTTTTTTTGTATAGTGTTTATTTTTAATTAGTATGAACAATTATTGAAGTTTCTTCATAAACTGTTATTTCTTTTTCTGGTATTTGTTTTGTTATGATTTTTTCTTTATTTGTTTCTCCTTCATCTAGTTGTATTGTTAAATTATTTTCTTTTAATATTTTTTCTGCTTCTTTTATTGTTTTTCCTGTTAAATCTGGAACTTTTACTTGTGCTTTATTTTCTCCGTCTTCTTTTTTTATATTCAAATATGGTAAAACTTCTGCGAAAATTTTTCCTGCTACTGGTGCTGCTACACCTCCTCCTTGGTGACCTCCTTCTCCTGTTGGATTGTATAAGGTTACTAAAATTACCATTTGAGGATCATCTATTGGTGCTACTCCGATAAATGATGTAACGTATTTTCCTGTGTTTACTCCGTCTTCTGATGTTCCTGTTTTTCCTCCTATTCTATATCCTTCTACTTTAGCATTTTTTCCTGTTCCTTCTGATACTACTGATTCCATCATGTTTAATACTTTTTCTGATGTTTCTTCTGATATTACTTGATTTTTGTATTCTGGTTCTATTTCACTTTTTTCTTCTGTTTGTGAATTTATTATTGCTTTTACTAATCGTGGTTTCACATATTTCCCTTTATTTGCAATTGTTGATAACATTGTTGCCATTTGTATTGGTGTTACTTCAAATCTTTGGCCAAAACTTATTGTTGCTAATTCTACTGGTCCTACTTTTTCTTTTGCTAAAAATATGCTTCCTGCTTCTCCTGGTATATCTATTCCTGTTTTTTGTAAAAATCCGAACTTTTCTAAGTAACTATAATATTTTTCTACACCTATTTTTTGTCCTAGTCCTATAAATACTGGATTACATGAATTCATTAGTGCCTCTCTTAAGGATTCTGATCCATGTGGTCTGTAATATCTCCAGCATTTTATTCTAACCCCTCCGACTTCTATTCCTCCTGTACAACAAAATTCTCCTTTTTTGTCTGTGTCTGTTATTTTTTCTTCTAATGATGCTGATGCTGTTACTAATTTGAATGTTGAACCTGGTTCATATGTATCTGCTATTGCTTTGTTTCTCCACATTGCTTGCAGATTATTATTCTTATCTTCAGATGACATTGTGTCCCATATTGATTCTAGTTCTGTATTATTAATTTTAAATGGTTCATTCAAGTTGAAATTTGGATATGTTGCCATTGCTAATATATCTCCATTTTTTGGATTCATAATTATTATGTTTCCCCCGTCTGTGCACTTATTGTCTATACATGCTTCTTCTAAATATTTTTCTACTATTTGCTCTATATTTTTATCTATGGTTAACTCTAAATTATTTCCTTCTATTGCTCCTATATACTTTTCTTCTGTGTCCCCTATATTTTTGCCTTTTGCATCTGTTGTTTTGCTTATACTTCCTTTTTTTCCTTTTAGTTCTTCATCGTATTTTGCTTCTATTCCGTTTAATCCTTGATTGTCTGTTCCACAAAATCCAATTATTTGTGATGCTAATTTACTGTATGGATAATATCTTTTTGTATCTTCATCTATATTTATTCCTTGATCTATATTATTTTCTAGCATCCATTGTCTTAGTGTATTACTTTTTTCTTTATCTACTTTCTTTGCTATTATTTCTATTGAACTATTTCTTGTTACTTTTTTTAAAATTTTTTCATAATCGATTTCTAGTATTTCTGATATTTTTCTTGCTACAATTTCTTTTTTTTCTTTTGGTATATTGTTTGGATTTACAGTTATCATTTCACTACTTGCACTCATTGCTAGGATTTCTCCGTTTCTATCATATATAATCCCTCTTTTTGCTGATATTTCTCTATCTAGGTTTTGCTGTTTTTCTGCCATTTCTTTATATTTTTTTCCTTGACCTAATTGTATCCATGCAAGTCTTATTAATAATAATATAAGTAGTATCAATATTATTATTAACATTATTCTTATTCTTTTTTTCGTATTTAAAAAACCCATGATAATCTCCTTTTATAAAGGGTATTCATGAGTTTTGTTTATTATTATTAAAATATTTCTTTTATTTTATTTAGTACTTTGTCTACAACTGATTGTTCTTTTTGTATTACTACTGTTTCTGTTGCTGGTTGTATGTAATCTTTTTTAGGTAAATTAATATATACTGTTTGTTTGTTTGATAATGTTTGCATTCCTAATAATTCTTTTGCTTGTTGTTCTACATTGTTGTAATTTAAACTATTTTCTATATCAACTTTCATTTGATCATTTTCTTTTTCAACTGCTAAATATTTTTCTTTCATTTCTTCGTTTTTTGAAAATGATTCATCAATTTTTGAGTTTCTATAGCTAATTGCTAATATAGCGGCAAACACTCCTGCTACTATTAAAATTAACTTGAATTGGTCTTTTTTTCGTATTATTGTCTCTTTGCTTTTAGCTCTTGATTTTGTTTGGGGTGCTGTTCTTTTTTCAGGATATGTTCTTTTTGGCATTTTGTATTCAGGTTCCAATTTTCTTGGGCTTGTTTCGTATTGATATTTATTATATCTTGCCAATATCCTTGCACCTCCTTTTTTTATATTTTTTCAAAAATTCTTAATTTCGCACTTTTGCTTCTAGAATTGTTTTCCATTTCTTCTTTTGTAGGTAATATTGGTTTTTTTGTTATTATTTTTCCTTTTTTTACTGCTCCACATGCACAGTATGGTAATCCTGGTGGACAAATGCATTTTCCTTCTGCTTCTATATATGCTTTTTTTACTGCTCTATCTTCTAATGAATGAAATGTTATTATACATATTCTTCCACTTGGTTTCAAGCATTCTATTGAGTCTAATACTGTTTGGTATAGTGGTTTTATTTCATTATTTACTTCTATTCTAATGGCTTGAAATGTTCTTTTTGCTGGATGTGATTCTTTATTTTTATACTTAGCTGGTATTGATTTTTCAATTATATCAACTAATTGTTTTGTTGTTTCTATTTCTGATTTTTCTCTTTCTTTGCATATGTTTCTTGCAATTTGTCGTGAGAATTTTTCTTCGCCATATTCATAAATAATATCTGCTAATTGTTGTTCTTTATATTTATTAACAACTATTTTAGCATCTAGTTTTTGTGTTTTGTCCATTCTCATATCTAATGTATTTTCTCCTAGATAACTAAAACCTCTATTTCTTTCGTCTAATTGATATGATGAAACTCCTAAGTCTAATAGGATTCCATCTACTTTTTCTATTTTTAATTCTTCTAATATGTTTTTTATGTCATCATGGTTTCCATGATAGTATATCACATTAGAATAATTTTGCAATTTTTCTTTTGCTGCTTTTAATGCATCTTCATCTCTGTCTATTCCTATAAGTTTTCCTTGTGCTGTTAGCTTTTTTATAATTTCACTACTATGTCCTGCTCCTCCTAATGTTCCATCAACATATATTCCTTCTGGTTTAATGTTTAAACCAGCTATACATTCTTTTAGTAGTACTGATTTATGAACAAAATTCATTAGAACCTCTTTCTATTTTTTATAGCTTAAAAAGTTGGTATGCAATACCAACTGCTTTTCTTTATTAGTAATTCTTCATCTTCTGAGGAAAACCCCAGAAGATGTTTTTTTCTTTTGTTCTTTAAAACTTTTTCTTAAATTACCTTTTTACGTTCTTCTGTGTTTAACATTAACGTCTTTTGAATCTTAATATTCTTTTGTAGATTTAAAATTCTTTGGTAATATTTCTTATGGCAGCTTGAAAGCTGCCTTTCTTCTTTGGTATTTTTTTATTCTTTTGTATTTTAGTTTTATCTTTTGTATTTTATATAAACTTTTGAAAAGTTATATACCTAACATTGTCATATTTTCTGCAATATCTTCTACAGAAATATTTTCATTATTATAAGAATCCCATTTTCCTTTATCCCAAATTTCAATTCTTGTTCCTACTCCAATTATTACAACTTCTTTTTGAAGATTTGCTGATTCTCTAAGATTGTTTGGTATTAAAAATCTTCCTTGTTTATCTATTTCACATTCTGTTGCTCCAGATAAGAAAAATCTAGTAAATTCTCTTGAATTTCTATTTGATAGTGGAAGTGATTTTAGTTTTTCTTCAAATTTTTGCCATTCTGTTATTGAAAATGCAAATAGACATCCATCAAGTCCCTTAGTTACTACAAATTTCTCTCCTATTGTTTCTCTAAGTTTTGCTGGCATTATTAGTCTTCCTTTGGAATCTAATGAGTGTTCAAACTCGCCTATTAACATATTTCACATCCTTTCTGGTATTTCTCCACTTTCTACCACTTCTCTCCACTTGCAATTAAATTTTAATATATAACTTTTTTATTTGCAAGTCTTTTGTTAAATTATTTTAAATTTTTAACACAATTGTAATATTTCTTAATTAAAAAAATTGCTTTTTAAAATTATTTTTTTGTTTTGCTATTTTTTATTGATTTTTTAAGGTTATATATTTATAATGTTATTGCAATTAAATAGGAGGTTTATATGGGAAATTCTAAAAAGAAAAAAAACTCTCAGATTAAAGGTTTCTGTATTACACTTATTTTAGGGATATTTTTAATAGTTGGTGCTATTATTAGTAATCAATTTCCAGATCAAGTTAATAATTTGATAGAGGAAAATCTTAATATTCCTGCTAATACGTCTAATACAATCTCCGTTAATACAGTAGGAAACACAGTTGTATCTGCTGATTCAAAATTGCAAATTTATTATTTTGATGTTGGGCAGGCTGATTCTACATTAGTTATCGCTGATGGGCAAACAATGCTTATTGATGCTGGTAATAATGAAGATGGTTCTCTTTTAGTAAATTATATAAAAGGGCTTGGCATTCAAAAAATAGATTATTTAGTTGGTACTCACCCTCATGAAGATCATATTGGTGGGATGGATGACATTATTAATAATTTTGACATTGGAAAAATTTATATGCCTGATGTTACAACTACTACGGCTACTTTTCAATCTGTTTTAGAAGCTATTTCTGCTAAAGGTCTTTCTATTACTCGTTGTGAAATAGGAAATACTTTTGGTTTAGGTGATGGGATTTGTACAATAATGTCAGTTGAAAATGAGGAACAATCTAATTTGAATTTGAATTCAATTGTTATTCACTTAGCTTATGGAGAAAAAACTTTCTTATTTATGGGAGATGCTGAAAAGGAAATTGAAGATAAAATCTCATGGCCAAAAGTTGATGTTTTAAAAGTTGCTCATCATGGCTCTGATACAAGTTCATCTGATAAATTCTTAAATGCTGTAAAACCTGAAACTGCAATAATTTCTGTTGGAGCTCATAATACTTATTCTCATCCAGCTAAATCTACTTTGGATGCTCTTACAAAAGTTGGTGCAAAAATTTATAGAACTGATCAAGATGGAACTGTACTGTTGACTTCTGATGGAAAAACTTATAATATTCAGACATTTACTACGGCTTTAGATGGAAATCCTTCTACAGCAAATAAGGATAGTTCTCCTAGTCAACAGACTAGTGATTCTGAACAATAATTAGAATGTGCCCTGAAATATTTTAATAGCAAATGATGTTTATTAAAATATTTCAGGGCACATTTTTTTAGTCTATATATCTTTCTCTTAAAATTTTTATTTCTTTTCCATATCCTTCTAATTCGTTTGGTGTTTCTAAAAAGAATGGTAAATGTTTTAATTTTGGATGATTTATTATTCGTGTTATTGCTTCTAATCCAATGTTTCCTTCTCCTATTTTTTCGTGTCTATCTTTGTGTGAACCTAATGGATTTTTACTATCATTTAAGTGAATAGCATATAATTTTTCTAGTCCTATAATCTTATCAAATTCTTCTATAACTCCATCCAAATTATTTACAATATCATATCCTCCATCAAATATATGGCATGTATCTAAACATACTCCTATATGTTCTTTTAATTTAACTCCATCAATAATTTGTTTTAGTTCTTCAAAACTTCTTCCTATTTCAGTTCCTTTTCCTGCCATTGTTTCTAATAAAACTGTTGTTGTTTGCTCTGGTTTTAAAATTTCATTTAACATGTCTATTATGTATTTTATTCCAATTTCTGTACCTTGTCCTACATGGCTTCCTGGATGGAAATTATATAAATTTCCAGGTACTTTTTCTAATCTTGCTAAAT
>ERZ824488.3103-NODE-3103-length-13202-cov-3.992622_pt1 | contig 13202 bp, 13 predicted proteins | sample MGYA00519936_ERZ824488 | MGnify/ENA primary metagenome ERZ824488 (study PRJEB31778, sample SAMEA3449153) | human gut metagenome | biome: human gut; feature: human-associated habitat; material: faeces | place: United Kingdom | collected 2010/2012 ... | reverse complement strand
GCCCACTGTGGGCGGCCGTGATCCCAACCGCATCTCCCGCCAGATCCTGGCGGAGATCTGCGAGCCGCGTATGGAAGAGATCCTGTGCCTGGTGAACCGGACGCTGGAAAACTCCGGTTACAAGAACTTCCTGGGTGCAGGCGTGGTGCTGACCGGCGGCACGGCCCTCATCGAGGGCTGTCAGGAGCTGGGGACGCAGATCTTCAACCTGCCCACGCGCATCGGTTACCCCCGCAATGTGGGCGGGCTCAAGGATGTGGTGAACAGCCCCAAGTTCTCCACGGCCGTGGGTCTGCTGCGTTACGGCGCGGAAAAGGAAGTTTCCGGGCAGAAAAAGTTTACTCCCACGCACAGCGACAGCGGCGTTTTCGAAGGCCTGCTGGCGCGCATGAAGAAGTGGTTTTCCGACATTTCCTAAAAAACAAAGCGGGCAAGCTTTTAGAGTATTTGAGGAGAGGGAACTATGTCACAATCCATTGTTGATGATATCGACATCACGCTGGGCAATAACGCCAAGCTCAAGGTCATCGGTGTAGGCGGTGGCGGCGGCAATGCCGTGCAAAACATGATCACTTCCGGTCTGCAGGGGGTGCAGTTCATCTGCGCCAATACCGATATGCAGGCCCTGAGCCGCAACAATGCTCCGGTCAAGATCCAGCTGGGTGAAAAGCTCACCAAGGGCCTGGGTGCCGGTGCCAATCCCGCCGTGGGCCGCGAGGCCGCTCTGGAAAGCGTCAACGCCATCCGGGAAGCCATCGGTGATGCCGACATGGTTTTCGTGACCGCCGGCATGGGCGGTGGTACGGGGACGGGGGCCGCGCCTGTCGTGGCCCAGACCGCCAAGGAGATGGGCGCCCTGACCGTGGGTGTCGTCACCAAACCCTTCTCTTTTGAAGGTGCCCGTCGCCGTCGCTTTGCCGAAGAAGGTCTGGAAGAGTTCAAGCAGCATGTGGACTGCCTGATCACCATCCCCAATGACCGCCTGCTGGCTTTCGCTCCCAAGAAGACCCCGTTCTCTGCCATGCTGCAGAAAGCCAACGTCGTGCTCTTCTACGCCGTCAAGGGTATTTCCGACGTGATCCTGGCCGACGGTATGATCAACCTCGACTTCGCCGACGTCTGCACCATCATGAAGGGCGCCGGCACGGCCATGATGGGTATCGGCACCGCCTCCGGCGACAACCGCGCCACCGACGCGGCTTCCGAGGCCATCTCCTCCCGCCTGCTGGAGAGCTCCATCGACGGCGCCACGCGTGTCCTTCTCTCCATCGCCGGCAACAAGGACCTGGGTATCCAGGAGATCAACGATGCCGCCGACCTGGTGGCCAAGAACGTCGACCCCGAGGCCAACATCATCTTCGGCACCGTCGTGGACGAGTCCCTGGGCGACCAGGTGCGCGTGACCGTCATCGCCACCGGCTTCAACGACAGCAACGTCCAACAGACGCTGCCGTCCATGACCATGCCGGTCGCACGCCCCGCCGCCCCCGCGCGCCCCGTCGCGCCGCAGCCGGCCCCGGCCCCCATCAACGTGAGTCGCCCGCAGACCTCCTCGTCCAACAACGACAAGGAGTTCGACATCCCCGACTTCCTCAAGCGCAGCCGCATCTAGAAGGCTGAGATGGCGGTCCTGGACAGATACCAGGCTGGCAAGGTGGCCCTGCTCGCGGACGGCAGCGTCCCGGGCGGGGTCACGTTTGCCTTCACCGAGCGCACCGGTGGCGTCTCGCAGGGTTGCCACGCGTCGCTGAACCTCGGCGACGCCTGCGGCGACGAGCCGTCCCGGGTTGCCGAGAACCGCCGGCTTGCCCTTGCGGCCATCGGCGCGGCGGCGTGGGCCGGCTCCCTCGTGGCGCCCCACCAGGTCCACGGGGACCACGTGGTCCGCGTGACCTCCGCCGAGCCCGAGGAGCTTCTCGCCAGAAGGCGCGAGGCCCGCGAGGGCGCGGACGCCGTGGTCTGCACGGTGCCGCACGTGCCCGCTCTGCTGTGCTTTGCGGACTGCGTGCCCGTCGTGGTCTGCGCGCCGGGCGGCTTTGCCGTCGCGCACTCCGGCTGGCGCGGCACCATCGCCCGCATCGGCGCCAAGGCGGCCCGCGCCCTCATGGACGAGACGGGCTGCGCCGCCGAGGAGCTGCGCGCCTACGTGGGGCCGCACATCTGCGCGGAGGACTACGAGGTCTCTTCCGAGCTCATGGAGCGCTTCGTGGGGGAGTTCGGCCCCGCGGTGGACGCGGGGGAGAGGCACCTCGACCTCGGGCTCGCCGTGCGCGCGGCGCTTGTGGAGACGGGCGTCCCGGAGGGCTCAATCGCCTCGTGCAATGACTCCACCGCCTCCAACGTGGGTAGGTTCTTCTCGTATCGCGCCGAGGAGGGCCGGTGCGGCAGGCACGCCGCCCTGGCCGTGCTCGGCTCGGACGCGCGCGAGGCCTGGCGGCCGGCGCCGCTCGGATGAGGAAGCTGAATGATGAGCGATACCTTTGACCAGACATACGCGGACTTCTCCGCCGCGCGGCGGGCGCAGATCATGGCTCGCATCGAGGCCGCCTGCGCGCGTGTCGGCAGGGACGTCTCCGAGGTGAGTCCCGTGGCCGTCTCAAAGACGGTGGGCACGGGCGAGCTTCTGGCTGCCTGGCGCGCCGGCTGGCGCCGCTTTGCCGAGAACCGCCCGCAGGAGCTCACCCGCAAGCTCGCCTTTGTGGGGCAGACCCCCGAGATGGCGGGCGCCGCCTTCGACCTCATCGGCAACCTCCAGAAGAACAAGATCAACCAGGTGGTCGGCAAGGTCGGCCTCATCCACTCCATCAGCTCCGCGCAGCTCGCCCTCCAGGTCTCGGAGCGCTCCGAGCGTCATGGCGCCGCGAGCGACGTCCTGCTCGAGGTCAACGTCTCGGGCGAGGCATCCAAGTCGGGCTTCTCGCCTGACGGGCTGCGCGCCTGCGTGGACGACGTCCTGGCCTGTCCTGGCATCCGCGTGCGCGGCCTCATGACCATGGCGCCCAAGGCGGACCCGGACTGCGCGCGCAGGACCTTCTCGGGCCTTCGCGAGCTTGCCGGCGAGCTGCGAGGCCGCACGGGCCTTGCGCTGCCCGTGCTGTCCTGCGGCATGAGCGACGACTTTGAGATCGCCATCGAGGAGGGCTCCACCCTCGTCAGGCTCGGCAGGGTCGCCTTCGACCCCGCGTACCCCATCAGCTAGCAACCGCGAATGCGCCGCGCGTCGGCGCCGCGAGAAAGTGAGAGAACCATGGGCTTCCTTGACTCCATTCGTGACCGGTTCCGCGGCGAGGCGGACGACGGCTACTACGAGGACGACTACTACGACGGCTACGAGGACGACCAGGGCTACGACGAGCCCGCCTCCGCGCCCGCGCCGCGCCGCGAGTCCCGCACCTCCACGCCGGGCAGCGCCCCGCGCCTGCTGGGTAACACCCCGCGCCCCGAGGCCGAGAGCGTCAGCGTCTACACGCGCTCCGGCCGCCCCGTGGGCTCCTCCGCGGCGGACCCTGCTCCCGTGGCCCCCTACGAGCCCGCGGCGCAGACCCGCAGCTTCCAGCCGGTCGAGCCCGCCTACCGCCCCACGAGCTACGAGCCCGCGCTGGGCGGCGCCACGTCCGCCACGCCCGGCGACATCGGCCTCACGCCGGTGGCCCGCGTCAACTCCGGCCAGCTGCCGCCCTACGTGCTGCGCCCCGTCTCCTACGACGACGTCCAGACCGTGGTGCGCCGCGTCAAGACCAACCAGCCTGTGGTCATCGTCTTCCGCAACACCAACATCGAGGTCGCCAAGCGCATCCTGGACTTCTGCTTTGGCCTGTCCTACGGCCTCGACGGCGACATCACCGAGCTCGGTGACCGCGTCTTCGCGGTGACGCCCGCCGGCATCCAGCTGTCCCGCGCCGACATCGACAAGCTCGTCGCCGACGGCGACCTCGTCCGCTAGGCGAGAAGCCCCCTGGCGGCGCCCGTCGCGCCACTGACCCGCAAACGAAAGGTACCTCCCGCCCCATGAGCATCTACGCACTCGCAAACCTTATCGCAAGGCTCTTCAACGTCTACGAGTTCATGATCGTGGTCTGGTGCATCATGAGCTGGGTGCCGCGTGGCATCGGTCATGGCGGCATCGACTCCTTCAGGGACGCGCTGGGCACGCTCGTGGAGCCCTACCTCGGCTTCTTCAGGCGCCTGGTGCCCGCGCTTGGCGGGGTGGACTTTTCGCCGATTCTGGCGATATTTGCGCTCGGCATCATCGAGCGAGTGGTTTTGTCTATCATTTTGTAGTGTTGGGACGCGGTACCCCCGCGTTCATCGATTCGAAAGGGAACCAGAATGGCAATCACACCAGCAGATATCGAGCAGCAGACCTTCTCTCCCTCCAAGCACGGCTATGACACCGAGGAGGTCGACGCCTTTCTCGAGCAGATCTCTTCCGAGGTCGACGCCATGCTCCAGAAGATCGCTGACCTCAAGGGACGCCTGAACAACACCGAGCAGCAGCTCGCCGCCGCCAACGCCCAGATCGCGAGCCTGGAGGAGAACGCCGGCGCCACGCAGCTGGCCGCCCCCGCCCCCGTCGTCGCCCCGGCGCCCGCTCCTGCCGCCGACCTCTCCGTCTCCGAGCGCCAGATCTCCCAGGTGCTCATCGTCGCCCAGCAGAGCGCCGACAAGCTCGTGGCCGAGGCCCGCGACAACGCCGAGCGCATCCGCAACGAGGCCGACCAGAAGGCCCGCGAGGTCATCCGCCAGGCCCTGGCCGAGAAGCAGAACGAGCTCGACGAGATCGACCGCCTGAAGCAGTCTCGCGAGGACTTCCGCGGCGAGTACAAGAAGCTCCTGCAGCACTTCATGGACGATGCCGAGGCCGTCATGCCCGCCGCCGGCTTTGTCGCCCTGTCTGCCCCCAACGGCTCCGCCGGCACCACGCACAACGACGCCGTCGCCGTCCCGGCTCCCGTTGCCCCCGCGGCTCCCGTGGCCGCCCCCGCGAGCGACGTCTCTCCGCTCGGCGACTTTGGCGACCTGGACTAGCCCCCGGCGCCGCACGTCAAAGGCACCTTGCACCTTCGGCCCCGGGGCTTTTGCCTCGGGGCTTTTTCGTTGGCGGCGCACCGGCGAGGGCTTCGACGTGGCAACGAGCCGAGAAGTACGGGCGCCGCGCTGGCTTGGTAGCGAGCCGAGAAACGCGCGCGATGGCACGAATTCCTTGCCATCGCGCGCGTTTCTCGGCTCTGAGGCCGCACTTCTCTGCCATTGGCGGCATTACGAGGCTCGGGCGTCCGTGGCGGCCAGCTCACGCACCACCGTGGCCGGCGTAGCGGGCGGGCACGTGGGCGCCTGGGTCTGCCGAGCGCGGGTCCAGCTCCACGAGCCCCTCCCAGAGCCGCTTGGGCATCCAGTGGGTCCTGAGGTCGTAGCCGCGCTCGTAGGGGCCGCGCCCCTCGAGGGCAAGGCCGTCGTAGAGGCGCTTCCAGAGGGCGCGCACGTAGGGCTCGTCCGAGGCAAGGCGCAGCTCCCGCTCCATCCGAGAGGACAGCTGGGCGTCCACCCCCACCACCTGGCAGCGGCGCTCGCCCGCCTCGTGCAGGGCCGCCACGCCGCGCGTGGGGTCGAGCAGGCAGAAGCGCTCGTTGCCCATGCGCTCCGCAAAGTGGGTGGCCGCCAGGGGCACCGTGTTTGCCGCCGGCCTGAAGACCGCCATCCACGACCCGTCCGCGACATGCGAGAAGCGCACGAACTGGCGTGTCTTCTCGACCTCGTTGGTGACGGTGCGGGCGAGATTGTCCAGGGCAAGGACGCTCGGGTCGGTGAGGGGCAGGGCGCGGCCGCAGGCAAAGCAGGTCCGGACGTAGCGGCGCACCGCCTCTGGCGCGTCCGGTCCGTCCGCCGCGCAGGCGAGGACTATGCGGCGCGCGGCCTGCGCCCCCGTGGAGCGCCTGACGCCCGCGAGGACCCGACGCGCCAGCGTGACGGCCGAGGCGTCCGCGGCGGGAGGCGCCGCGCACGTGGCCTCGCCGAGCATGGGTTGGCAGGCGTCGGCGCGAGCGAGCCTCACGCGGTCGGTCCTGCCCACGCGCGCGAGGTAGGTCAGACCCACGGCGGCAAGCACCCCCTCGGGGGTTGGCTCGCAGGGCAGAAGGACGCTCTCGGAGGCTTCCAGAGCCTCTCTGAGGGCCTGCGTGGCCGTCTGGACTGCCGACGCCTCGCCCTGGCCCGAGACGGCCTCAGAAGAGCCTGAGCTGCTCGCCTTCAAGCTCTTTGCGCCGCCTGTTGTACGTGGCCCTCTGGGCATCCTCCACCACCTTCCTTCTGATGAGCTCCGCGTCGAGCGGGCTCTTGTCGTCCCTCTTCCCGCAGCACGTGATGAAGTGCCGGGCGCGACCGAGGGTGACGTGCATGGCCTTGAGGTCGTTGAAGTCCAGGCGCCCGCGCGAGCGTGCCGCAACGATGCGCCGGGCTCCCACCGGCCCCAGCCCCGGCACGCGCAGCAGCCGCTCCAGGCTGGCGTCCATGACCTCCACGGGAAACTGCTCGATGTGAGCCAGCGCCCACGCGGTCTTTGGGTCCACGTCCAGGTCCAGCCAGGGCGTCTCTGGCGTGACGAGCTCGTCTGCCGCAAAGCCGTAGTAGCGCATGAGCCAGTCCGCTTGGTAGAGGCGGTGCTCCCGGCGCAGCGGCACGGGCGTCTGGAGGTCCGGCAGGTGCGCGTCCTCCATCATGGGCACGTACGCCGAGAAGAACACGCGCTTGAGGGCAAAGCGTCGGTAGAGGGCGCTCGAGAGCTTGAGGATGTGGTTGTCGTCCTCGGGGCTTGCCCCCACGATGATCTGCGTGGACTGCCCGGCCGGGGCAAAGCGGCGACGGCGGCTGGCCACGCGCGAGTGCGGCATGGTGGTGAGGCATGCCCCGTTGGTCAGCAGGGGAGAGGCGCCTGCGCCCATCGAGAGGGCGGCCTCGGTGCGGGCGAGGGCGTCTGACGGCCCGGCCGGGGACGCCGTGGCCGACGTCTGGATTCCCGTGGCGGCGGGGCCTGCGCCCAGCGCCCTTCTCGTCGGGCCTCCGAGCCGCCTGCCGCCGTGCGCGAGCAGGTGCTCCTCCTCTTGGGCCCGGGTCTTGAAGATCTGCTCCATAGGGCTCATCACCTGCGACTTTGTCTTGTTTGGGCAGAGCGTGCCCAGGGAGCGCTCGCTGGGGAGCTCCAGGTTGACGGAGAGCCGGTCCGAGAGGCGGCCGAGCTCGTCCACCAGCTCCGGCGAGGTGCCGGGGATGACCTTGGAGTGCACGTAGCCGTTGAAGCGGAGCTCTTCCCTTAAGATGCGCAGGCAGCTGACCATGCGCTCCGAGGTGGCATCCGGCGTGCCCAGCACCCCGGACGAGAGGAAGAGCCCCTCTATGTAGTTGCGCTTGTAGAAGTCGACAGTGAGCTCGGCCAGCTCACGCGGGGTGAACGTGGCCCTGCGGCAGCCTGCCGAGCTGCGGTTCACGCAGTAGGCGCAGTCGTAGGTGCAGGCGTTTGACATGAGGACCTTGAGCAGGGTGATGCAGCGGCCGTCCGGCGTGAACGTATGGCAGCAGCCTGCGGCCTTGGTGGCGCCCAGGCTGCCCGCGCGTGGTCCGCGGTCCGACCCCGATGACGTGCACGCGGCGTCAAAGCGGGCCGCCTCGGCCAGGATCTCCAGCTTCTCCAACGCGTCCACGAGTCCTCCAATCACGAACATCCGTTCCAAGTGAGGGGAACTATAGCACAGGCGGCGGACATTTGTTCGGTCAGTTTCTGGCCACCTGGGTCGAGAAGAGCCCACCTGTGGCAGGCGAGAGGCCCCTCCCTCCTCAAAGGGAGTTGAACGAAGCCCTTTGAGGAGGGAGGGGCCTCCTGTCAAGCTGTCGATGGCGTCACCTGACCTGGGCGTTCGGAAACTGGTCGAACACCTGTGGGCCGTGCCATGCGGTTCTGGATGCCTTTGGGAGAAGTGCGCGTTGCTGCCGAAAAATCGGTAGGCGACGTGGGTCGGCAGTCAGCCGGCCCTTCTTGCCTAGAACTCCCTGAAGGAGGGTTCGCCGGCGCGGCAGAGGTCCTCTCCGCAGGCGAGCTCGCGCATGGCGTCGATGAAGCGCTGCTCGTCGCCGGCGTGGAAGAGGCACGTGAGCTGCACGTCCTCGGCAAAGAGGGAGTCCGCCACCTTGCCGCCGGCGTCTGAGACCAGGCGGGCGCAGCGGTCGTAGAGCGCGTAGGGCACCTGCGCCGTCACGGGCGTGACCAGGGTCATCTCCACGATGGCCCCCTGGCGTCTGGCGGCCTCAGCGGCGGCCTGCGTGGCGGCGGTGTAGGCGCGGACGAGCCCTCCCGGCCCCAGCAGAGTGCCGCCAAAGTAGCGCGTGACCACGCAGCAGACGTCCGCCAGCCCGGCGCCCTTGAGGACGTCCAGGGTGGGCATGCCAGAGGTGCGGCTGGGCTCGCCATCGTCGGAGCAGCGCTCGCGGCCGTCGGCCAGAATCCAGGCGGGCACGTTGTGACGCGCGTCGTGGTGGCGGGCGCGCACGGCGGCTATGTGAGCCTCGGCCTCCGCCTCGTTGCCCACGTGGACGAGCTGGGCTATGAAGCGGCTGCGGCGGTCCTCGAACTCGCCCGTGACCTCGACGCCCGCGGAAAGGGTGTGGTAGCTTGCGGCGCCCATGCCTAGCACGCGGTGGTGAGAAGCGCGTCCCCGGCGGTGACGTCGGCTCCCTCGACGGGGGAGACCCCGCCCATCTCGTCGGCGTTGGTCACGGTGACGATGACGGTGTCGTCCAGGCCGCGCTCGCGGATGAGGGAACGGTCAAAGAGGATGAGCGGGTCTCCGGCGCTCACGTGGTCTCCCTGCTTGACCAGGGTCTCGAAGCCGCGGCCGCGCAGGGCCACGGTGTCCACTCCCACGTGGAGAAGGACCTCCGCGCCGTCGTCCGCCTTGAGGGCGATGGCGTGGCTGGTGGAGGTGGTTGCGGTGACGGTGCCCGAGACGGGCGCGTAGGCCACGTCCCCCTCGCCGGAGATTCCCAGGCCGGGACCGAGCATGCCCTGCGAGAAGACCGGGTCCGCCACGTCCTTGAGCTGGACGAGCGAGCCGGTGAGCGGGGCGCAAATGGTGTCGGGCGCCTGGCTGGCAGCCACGGAGTCCGGGCGAGCGGCGCCCGCCGGAGAAAACCTATCAAACAGACCCAAGTTTGCTGCCTTTCACGGAATGGCCCTTGCCATCCGCAGAGATTGCGTACTTCTCCGTATTGTAACCAAACGAGTCGCGTCGCGGACGCTGGCGTGCTAGAATTCCCCCTTGCGAGGTGGGCCAGGCGACCGCGGGGTGTGCGAGTGATCGTGCGCCATGAGGAAAGTCCGGGCTCCACAGGGCAGGATGCTGGCTAACGGCCAGGCGGGGTAACCCGACGGAAAGCGCCGCAGAAAAGAAGACTCCCACCTGCGGGCGGTTCGCCGCACGTAAAGGGAAAAGCTGAAACGGTGGTGTAAGAGACCACCAGCGTCGTGGCAACACGGCGGCTTGGCAAGCCCCATCCGGAGCAAACGCAAATAGGAGCACCATGGTGTGGCCCGCACCGTGCTCGGGTTGCGCGCTAGAGGCGGACGGCGACGTCCGCAGTAGATAAATGGCCGCCCCAGACAGAACCCGGCTTACAGGCCCGCCTCGCATCTCTTTGGACGGAAGCGCCCTGGCTCGCGCACGAGCCGGGGCGCTCTTTTTTTGCCGGAGCGGTACGCTTTTCTCGACAAGAGCGTTCCGACGAGGGGTGGCTGTCATGAGTGCGTATCAGGGGTCTTCTGCCTGCCGAACTGCCTGTTCTTGCACCTTTGGTGATCGTCGGGCTTGTCGTCTGGCTCCTCTTGAGGCGCAAGCGCTGAGGGGCACCATACCCATCCGCAGTATGGTCGGTTCTGCGAGCCCTCAGAAAACAGCCGCAAAAATGGGGTCCGGACGCTACCGTCCGGACCCCGGTGATGCCGAAAGTTGACAAAGGGACTGTCCCTTTGTCAACTCCCGCTAGCGGGTGCGGGCGAGGGAACCCATGGGGTCCCAGGGGGCGAGCACGCGGGCCTCCTCGGTCTCAAAGACGTGGCGCTCCTCGTCGGTGAGGTACTTCTTGTCAACCACGACCTGGTAGACGTACTCGTCGAACCACGCGTCGCTGATGGTGTCAAATCCGTTGCGGCCGTGGTCCTTGCCCCAGCTGTTCTCTACCTTCCAGAGCTCGGGCGCGCCGTCCGCGCCCAGGCGCACGCCCTCCAGGACCATGGCGTGCGTCATGAGGGACTCGCCGAACTCCAAGCGCTCGGCACGGTCCATGCAGCCCTCCACCGGGAAGCCAAAGAGCGCGTCCACGTCAAGCGCTGCGGTGTCCATGATGCCCTCGTCCTGCAGGTAGGATTGGGCCACGTCGCAGCCAAACCACACGGGCAGGTCGTCTGCCAGCTGCTCCATGGCGCAGCGCTTGAGCTCGGAGACGGGCAGGTTGAGGTAGCGGACGCCGCCGTCCTCCTCCACGTTGCCCAGGCGACTCACGGTGTAGGCGTGGCCGAAGGGCTTGTCGGCCGTCGGCGCGCTGATCAGGCTCACGTAGTCGTCGAGCTCCATGCCCACGGCTTCGGCGAAAAACTCCTGTGGCGTGAATGTGCCGGAGAGGGCCAGCCTGTCGTCCTTGTCGCGCAGGCGCACCTCAAAGTCCGCGGGCGGTTCGCCCAGGCAGGTGGCTAGGAGCTGGTAGACCTCGCCCATCATCTCGCGGCGCATGGAGGCAAGGTCGTCGGCGCCGACGCCGGCCTCGTGGGCGCGGCGCAGGCGGCAGGCGCATCCGCGCAGGTAGCGCGTGAGGTAGGAGTCCATCTCGCGGGTGTTGCGCGAGCAGGCGGTCTCGGGCATGGCCTCCTTGGGGCAGACGCCGTACTTCTTGACCAGGCTCTTGAACATGTCCCACTGGCCGCCGTCGCCGATGGGGTCGGCGAGCAGGAAGCTCACCAGGCGGCCGTCCACGGGCTCGTCCAGGGTGTCAAGCACGTTGCCGAGAAACCAGTTGCTCTTCTCGAGCTTGTCCCAGAAGAGGGGGTAGGCCTGCGAGAGCTCGAAGGTCTTGAGGTTGTACTTCCTGATGGTGCGCAAGCGCATGGTGTTCAGGCTGGCGAACATCCAGCAGCGGCCGGAGCGCTCCTGGTCGCAGCGGTCTCCCTGGGGGACCTCCACGTCAAAGCCCAGGGCGCTTGCGCCAACGGCCTCCGGCACGCGGGCCGCGGCGCGGATGCCCCTGCTGCTCACGGCGTTCTTTGCCACCAGGTTGGCCCGCTCGGCACGGAAGGCCTCGCTCGCGGCCGCCAGGTCCTCGCGGGTCAGCGCCTGCACGTTCTTCTCCATTGGTTGTCCTCGCTCTCTTGCGGTTGGTTGACGGCTCAAGCATAGCACCGCCGGCCGCCCATGCCCCGCGTGCTAGACTTGGCGCGTCGCGTCCAAAGGAGCCAGCAGGGGAGAAGAGCGTGCAGGTAGAGACCACGCAGCCCAACCGAGAGATGCCAGAGGTGCCGCCTTATGCCATGCGCGTGGTCGACGCGCTGGAGGCGGCGGGCCACGAGGCCTGGGTCGTGGGCGGCTGGGTGCGCGACGCCCTCATGGGCCGTCCCGGCCACGACGTGGACGTGACCTGTTCCTCTCCCTGGGAGCAGACCGAGCGCGTGCTGCGCGCGGCGGGCATTGAGGTGCACCAGACGGGTGTGACCCACGGCACCGTGACCGCCGTGGTGGACGGCCTTCCGGTGGAGACAACCACCTACCGCGTGGAGGGCGCCTACTCCGACCGCCGCCACCCGGACGAGGTCCGCTTTGTGACCGACGTCCGCCAGGACCTGGCCCGCCGCGACTTCACCGTCAACGCCATGGCCTACCATCCGCGCCGCGGCCTCCTCGACCCCTTCGGCGGCGAGAGGGACCTCGAGCTGGGCGTCATCCGCGCGGTGGGGGAGCCCCGCCGCCGCTTTGAGGAGGACGCCCTGAGGGTGCTGCGCGCCGTGAGGTTTGCCTGCCGCCTGGGCTTCTCCATCGAGCCCGCCACGCAGGAGGCCCTCGTGGCCTGCGCGGGGGAGCTCGACGTCATGGCCCGCGAGCGCGTGGGCGCCGAGCTGGACGGCATCCTGGCCTCCGGACGCGCGGCGTGGGCGCTGCGCCACGAGTTTGCCGTCATGGCCGCCGCGGTGCCCGAGCTTGCCCCCATGGCCGGCTTCGACCAGAGGAGCCCCTACCACGCCTACGACGTGGCCGAGCACACGGCGCGGGTCTGCGCGGGCGTGGAGTGCGCCTGCGGCGGGCGCCCGAGCCAGGCCCTGAGGTGGGCGGCGCTCCTGCACGACGTGGCAAAGCCCGCATGCTTCAGCCTGGACGCGTCCTGCCGCGGCCACTTCTTCGGGCACCCGGAGGAGGGGGCGCGCGTGGCGGGCCGCGTCATGGGCCGCCTGGCGCTGCCCAAGTCCATGACGCGGGAGGCCCAGGCGCTTATCCGCCTGCACGACCTGCCGGTGCGCCCCGCAGCCGCGAGCTGCCGGAAGATGATGTCGCTTCTGGAGGCCGCCTGCCCGGGCCGCGGACGCGCCCTCGCGTTTGCGCTGGTGGACCTCAAGCGGGCCGACGCCCTGGCCAAGGCTCCGGCCTGCCGCGGCTACGCCGTGGAGTTGGACGCCATGGCCACCCGCGTGCGCGCCGAGGTGGCCGCCGGCTGCCCGCTCACCGTGCGCGAGCTGCCCGTCGGCGGCGGCGACGTCATCCGCGAGCGCGGCCTTGAGCCCGGGCCCGGCGTGGGCCTGGTCCTGGACGCGCTTCTGGCAGCCGTCCTTGCCGGTGAGCTCGGCCTTGGGCGAGAGGAGCTTCTCGCCGAGCTGAGGATGGGGGAGTAGGAAGCGCCTCCCACCTGCGCAAATGCCTCTTTTTTGCCTCTTCAAAAATTATTTCGAGAAAAGTGCTTGCAATCCTGAGGGGTCTTCCGTATAGTAATTTCTCGCGCTGAGAGGCGCAAAGAAGTGGCAAGAAATTGGGACTTCGTCTAGTGGTAGGACAGCGGATTCTGGTTCCGTCAACGGGAGTTCGACTCTCTCAGTCCCAGCCATTTGCTACTTTGAGAATCGCATATGTGGCCCGTTCGTCTAGCGGTTTAGGACGCCGCCCTCTCAAGGCGGAGATCACCAG
>ERZ824488.3100-NODE-3100-length-13204-cov-3.518519_pt1 | contig 13204 bp, 13 predicted proteins | sample MGYA00519936_ERZ824488 | MGnify/ENA primary metagenome ERZ824488 (study PRJEB31778, sample SAMEA3449153) | human gut metagenome | biome: human gut; feature: human-associated habitat; material: faeces | place: United Kingdom | collected 2010/2012 ... | reverse complement strand
TCATTTCTTCTGGTGATTTTACATATAATTCATCTGTTTCAAATCTCATTCTGTCTTCATCACTCATTCTTTTTCCTGTTTGAATACATAATAAAATTTCATGACTATATGCATCTTCTCTTTTTAAATAATGTGCATCATTTGTTGCTACTAATGGTATGTCTAATTTTCTAGCTAATTGTACAAGTTTTTGGTTTGCTAATACTTGTTCTCTTATTCCATTATTTTGTATTTCTATATAATAATCTTCTCCAAATACTCTTTTATGCCATAATGCTATTTCTTCTGCTTTTTCTGTTTGACCATTTAATAGTGCTTGATTTACTGCACCTGCTAAACATGCGCTTAAACATATTAATCCTTCATGATATTTTTCTAATACTTCTAAATCTATTCTTGGTTTATAATAATACCCTTCTGTAAAACCTATTGATACTAATTTACTTAAGTTTTTATATCCTTGATTATTTTTGGCTAATAATATTAAATGATAATATTGTTTATCTATTGGCTCTTTATCAAATCTTGAACGTGGTGCAACATATACTTCACAACCAATAATTGGCTTTACGCCTTCTGCTATGCATGCTTTATAAAAATCGATTGCTCCATACATAACGCCATGGTCTGTAATTGCAATTGAATCCATACCTAGTTCTTTTGCTCTTTTTGGTAGGTCCTTTATTCTATTTGCTCCATCTAATAAACTAAATTCACTATGTATATGTAAGTGCACAAAATTAGACATCCTTTTTCTCCTCTCTTGGATTGTTTTCGTTAATTTTATTTTTTATATTGTATCATAAGAGCAGATAGTTATCAATAACTATCTGCTTTATAAACATCTTTAACTATAACTTAGGCTTTCACCCAAATAGATGTTGACTTTCCTTTTACTTTAAATGTTCCACATCCTTCTTCATCTATTATAATTTCTTCTTCACAATTTGACAAAGCATCTATAAATTTCTCTCCTGAAAATTGTGTTCCAATATACATTCTTTTTTCTCCATCACCTTTGTTAGAAATTACAACGGCTAGTCCTGATTTTATATGTTCATCATCACCTTCACAAGTCCATCCTATATAGTCTGGATGATCAAAATAATCATGTTGCTCTCCATATGATCTTTCTTTTCTCAACTCAAGTATTGTCTTAAGTTCTTCTAATGGCTCAATATTATCATGTGGTATTCCATAAAAATCCCCATAAAAAACACATGGATATCCAGAATTTCTTAATAAAATCAAACTATATGCAGCTGGTTTAAACCATCTTTCTACAAAGCTTTGTAAACTTTGACCTGGTTGAGTATCATGATTGTCCACAAATGTTACTGCCATACTTGAATTTTCTTTTACTAAGGTTCCTTCAAAAATTTTGGATAAATCATAATTTTCGTCTTTTGATGCTGTATCAAAATGATAATGTAATGGTATATCAAAAAGTGATATTTTCCCTTCGGTTTCTGTTATATATCTGTGTAATTTTGCTATATCACCACTCCAATATTCTCCAACTGTAAATAATTCTTTCCCTGTTTCTTCTCTTAATTTTTGTATCCAATCTTTGTAAAAAAATGCTGGTATGTGTTTTACTGCATCTAATCTAAAACCATCTACTTTTGTTGTTTCTAAATACCATTTTCCCCAATTTGTACACTCTTTTACTACTTCTTCGTTTGTAAAATCTATGTCTGCTCCCATTAAATAATCATAATTTCCAAACTCTTCATCAACTGCTCCATTCCAATTTTTATCTTTAAATTTGAATATTGCATTTTCTTTTGTATTTTCTGCATAATCTATTCCATCAAAATGTGTCCAATTCCATTCAAAATCTGAGTATTTATGTTTTCTTCCTGGAAAGGTAAATTTAGTTGCAACACGTACTGTTTCTTGTTCTCCTACTTGTTGATTATGATCTCCCCAATCAACTTTTGTTGCTGGAATTGTTTGTAGCATATCTGCTCCCATTTTATGATTTAAAACTATGTCTGCATAACTTTCTATTCCATTTTGTTTTAAGTTCATAATACAATTTAAGTATTCTTCTTTTGAACCATACTTTGTTTTAATTGTTCCTTTTTGGTCAAATTCTCCTAAATCATATACATCATATACTCCATATCCTACTTCATCTTTTCCTCCAATACCTTTGTATGCTGGTGGAAGCCATAATGCTGTTATTCCTAATTTTGATAATTCTTCTGCTTTTTCTGAAATTGTATTCCATAAATTTTGATTGCAATTCATGTACCATTCAAAGTATTGCATTATTATTCCGTTTATTTTCTTCATTTTATTACCTCTTGTTTTTTATAAATTTATATTAGTATTATATTATTTTTTTTTATTTTTTTCAAATTTCACAAAACACTTTATCTTTTAGAAAAATTATGATACAATACAATAAATTTTGTAAGTAATTGTCAAAAGATGAATGGAGGAAAAATTTTATGGAATTCAATAAATGTAGTAGATGTGGTACTTTTTATTTATCTGAAGAAAATGTATGTCCTAAATGTAGCACTAAAGATGGATTTGAATTTTCAACATTTAAATCTTATATAAAAGAAAATGGATTAAATGAATCTTTAGATACAATTTCTGGAGAGACAGGAATTTCTGTTAAAAACTTAAATAGATTTATGGAATATGAAGAATTCAAAAATTATAAAAAAGAATATGAAAAATCTTTAAATAATGGAAATTCAAAAATTTCTCTTAATTAAAAATTTCATAATGGATAAAATCCTTATGCATTATGGATATTTGCTAATATAGAAAGGATGATATAAATGGAAAATGTATTTAATATATTAGAAGAGCGCGGATATATTGAACAAATGACTCATCCAAAAGAAATAAAAGAGTTATTTGGAAAAGAATCTGTTCCTTTTTACATAGGAATTGACCCTACTGCAGATAGTTTACATGTAGGTCATTTTGTTTCTTTAATGGTTGCTAGTCATATGCAAAAATGCGGCCACAAACCAATTATTTTAGTTGGAGGAGGTACTGCAACAATAGGTGACCCTTCTGGAAAAACTGATATGAGAAAAATGCTATCTCGTGAAGAAATTAGCCATAATGTAGAATGCATAAAAAAACAAGTTGAAAAATTTGTTAGCTTCGAAGGTGACAATGCAGCTATAATAGTTAATAATGCTGATTGGTTGTTAGATGTTAAATTCATTGATTTTGTACGCGATATTGGTAGTTTATTTTCTGTAAATAGAATGCTTGCTGCAGAATGTTATAAACAAAGACTGGAAACAGGTTTAACTTTTTTTGAAATGAGTTATATGTTAATGCAATCTTATGATTTTTTACATTTATATGAAAAATATGGTTGTAAACTAGAAATGGGTGGAAATGATCAATGGTCTAATATAATTGGTGGAGTTGAATTAATTAGAAAAATTGGTGCTGAAGATGCTTATGGATTTACTTTTAAACTTCTTACAACTAAAGAAGGTAAAAAGATGGGAAAAACAGAAAAAGGTGCTTTATGGTTAAATCCTGAAAAAACATCTCCATATGAATTTTATCAATATTGGAGAAATGTTGCTGATGATGATATAGAAAATGTTATGAAATTATTGACTTTTATAGATGTTGATGAAATTGAAGAAATGACTAAATATAAAGATGAAAGAATTAATGAAGCTAAAAGAAAAGCAGCTTTTGAAATTACAAAACTTGTTCATGGTGAAGAAGCAGCAATAAAAGCTGAAGAAGCAACAAAGGCTATGTTTGAAGGAAAAGGAAATGTAGAAGCAATGGAATCAACTAAAATTGCTGTTGGTTGTCCAATTACTGAAGCTATTGTTAATACAGAAATTGCACCATCTAAAGGACAAGCTAAAACTTTGATTTTACAAGGAGCAATTAGCTTAAATGAGATAAAAATTGATGATATATCTTATACTTTAAAAGAAGAAGATTTTAAGGATGGGTATGCAATTTTGAAAAAAGGAAAAAAGATTTATCATAAGTTGGTAAAATAAATGTGAAAATAACTTGGATAATGAAACTCAAAGGAGAGATCCTTAGATCTCCCCTTTGAGCATTTTTTTTAATCTGTAACGACGTTGCTGAATAGCTTTTACAGAATGCTGAATTTTTTTAGAAAGTTCTGTGTCTGTGATAGAGTGTTTTAAAACCATTTCGTCATGTTCATATGTCCAAGGTGAAGGTTCATAAATGCTCGTTTTTGCATAATACCGCCTTTTTTGAGCATTACACGTTTTTCTAAATCGTTCCATATCTGCGTAGCTATTTTTTCTGTTTGCCATGTGTAGTTCACTCCTTATACCAATTATTGATTAAAGGTTATTATAGTTATCATAGTAATAGTATAACATATTTTTTGTAAAAAAAATAAAATTTAGTTCGATATTTACAAAAATTATAGAAAAATATATAATTAATCTGATAAAAATTTTAACGAGGTTTAAATATGAAAAAATTTTTAAATATTATTGTGCCATTTTTAATTATGATTATTGTGATAGTGGTTTGTGTCATTATCTATATGGTATTTACAGGAGAACTTCCTAAATTTAATAGTAGATCAAGTTTAAACAATGATGAGATAGTTTCTAGTGATGGGGTAATTTTAGCTAAGAATGAATTACCAAAATTAGATGCTGTCGGTATTTCACAATCATTGATGACAGCAGTTATTAAAGATTTTACTCAGGATAACAATATTTCTGAGAAAGAATTAAATTATTCATCATCAGAAGAAGGATTTAATAAATTATTAAATGGTGATATTGATGTTTTATTTTCAACATATCCTACAGAAGAAATGATTTCACTTGCAGAAACTCAAGGAATAAATTTAAGTATTACACCTATAGCAAAAGATGGATTAGTTTTTTTTGTTAATTCTGCAAATCCAGTTGATTCGTTGAAAGTCTCTGATATTCAAAAAATTTATACAGGTGATGTAAAAAAATGGTCAGAAGTGGGAGGAGATGACCTAAATATAAAAGCTTTTCAATACCCTGATAATTCATCTACGCAGGAAGAAATGACTTCTAATGTTATGAAAAAATTAAAAATAATAGATGCTCCAAAAGATGTATTTTATAATAAAAAGTTTGGAGATATTAATGATTTAATTGGTTTATATGATAATACAAAAGAAGCCTTGGGATATACATATTATTATGAAGCAAAATTATTATATGATATTGCTAATGAAAAAGAGGATGCTGTTAAGATATTAAAAGTAAATAATGTTGAACCAAATTATGATACAATAAAAATCGAAGAATATCCAATTATAGTTAATTATTATATGATAAAAAATGAAAATAATGATGCGGAAAATGTTAATATTTTTACAAATGCAGTTTTGTCTGATAGAGGAAAAAGTGCTATAAAGGGGGCTGGGTATGTTGAAAATGAGTAAAAACACAAAAATATTTTTAATTGTTTTTTCCATATTTTTATTAATTGTTACAATTATTGCAATTGTATTTAAAAATAATAATAAAGTAAATACAGGTTCTCAAATTATTATTGAAGGTTCTCAAAAAGCTTCAGAATATGATTTATCTGATTCAGATGAGAAAAAAACAAATAATGATGCTAAGTTAACAATGGATAGTACATATTCTAATAATGGACTAACGTTTGATATGATTGAGGATGATAATCCAATAAAAATTACATCTGTTCAAGTAGCGGGATTAAAAGATAGTAATGTTCAAGATAGTATTAATAAACAGATAAAAGAAAGAATTAATAAGGTTTTAAGTAGTAATTATTTTAAATCTAATTCTGATGAAAGTGCATATGTTACTACTTCTGTTGAATCAAATTTTTCAGATGTGTTATCTATAAAAATATATGTTCAATTCAAATCAGATTTTAGTAAATGTTATGGATTAAATTTCCGTTTGGATAATGGTGAACGAATAAAATTTGAGGATATGTTTACTAATGATGCTCCTATAAAAAATATATTAACTGCGTCTGCATATAAATCATATGCTCTTGGATATTATACTGCAGAAGGAATTTCAAATGAATTTTATGCAAACATTGAAGATGATTTGATAAATTTTTTACAAGATTATGACAACGAGAATTTTTCAGAATATTCGTTTACACCACTTACAATTGATATTTACAAAGATGGAAAAACAGTTACAATAGATATGACAAAGTATTATAAATATATTGCTATATATACTGATTTTGTTTCAAATACTAATTTATATGATTCAACTGATGATGTTGCTACTGAATTACCTGTGTTTATAAAAAGACCTCCATGTATAATTGATTTATATAAAAAGGTAAGCGATACATGCGTGTTTGATGTTATAATTTATAGTGATGATAAATTTTCTGACAAGGAAAAAGAAGTTATTGAAAAATACAGAAAAGAATTAGAAAATAGACTTAGTGATTTGAGAAAAGAAAAAGGAATGTATTATTCTGATTATATAAAAGTTACAAAAGATACAGATGGAAAGAATCTTATATTTACAGAGGAACCTTGCAAAGTACAAGTAGATGAAAAAGATTTTAATGAACAGGTTTATTCAAAAATCTTGATGGCTGAAAGAGATATTAATAATTTGAATTATAAGAAAAGCAAGATAAATATTTTAGAAAGTAGTATTAAGAAAGATTCAAAAGAGCAAAAAAAATATAATATTGAAACTGGTGAAGAAATAAAGGAAGAAGAAGGAGATAATGAGGAGAATAATAATACACAAGTGGATAATCAAGAAAATCCTAATACAGTCAATACTGTAGAACCTAGTGCTACACCAACACAGGATACTCCAAATACAGTAACACCATCTCCAAGTGTAACTCCAACACCTACTACAACTCCTACTTCAACACCAACGCCTACAGGTGAAGTAACTACTAGAGTATATTTTTAAAGGAGAAAAAAATGTTTTTGTTTAAAATTAAAACGTATGCATTTATTGGACCTTCAGGAACTGGAAAGAGTTATAGGGCACAATATGTAGCTAGCGAAAGAGAAATTAAATATATAATAGATGATGGACTTTTAATAAAAGATAGTCAAGTGATTGCTGGAATTTCTGCTAAAAAAGCACCAACGAAAATTGAAACTGTTAAAAATGCACTTTTTTTGAATGAAGATAGAAAAAGCGAAGTACAAAAAGCAATAAGAAAATATAGACCTGATGCTATTTTGATATTAGGAACTTCAGATGGAATGGTAGATAAAATTGCAGAAAATTTAGGATTGCCACCGATTTCAGAGAGAGTATATATTAATGAAGTTGCAACTCAAGAGGAAATGGATACTGCAAGAAGAATACGTGTTACACAAGGAAAGCATGTTATTCCTGTTCCTACTTTTGAAATAAAAAAAGATTTTTCAGGATATTTACTAGATCCACTTCAAATATTTAAATCAAAAGGGAAAAATGCAGAACCATATATAGCTGAGAAATCTATTATTAGACCTACATTTAGTTATCTTGGAAAATTTACTATTTCAGATAGTGTTTTTAAGGATATAATTGTAACTGTTGCAAAAAAAATTGAAGGTATTTATAAAGTTTTAAAAATTAGAGTTGATAAGACTCAAAATGATACAGCTGGAGTTCAGTTATATATTGAAGTTTCAATTGAATATGGCTCTAATATGATAGAAGTTTTGCGTATTTTCAAAAAAGAAACAAGAAGGGAAATTGAAAATTTAACAGCAATGTATATTTCTAATGTTGATATTGTTGCTAAACAAATTCATTTTCCAGAAGAATAAGAAAAGGGGTATTTAAAAATGATAGTAGCTATTGATGGACCAGCAGGAAGTGGTAAAGGAACTGTAACTAAAGAAATTGCTAAAAGAATGGGCTTAATAAATCTTGATACAGGAGCAACATATAGATGTGTTGCACTTGCAAGTATAAGAAATAAAATAGGTTTAGAGGAAGAAGATAAAATTGTATCTATGATAGATGATTTGAAAATAGAATTTAAGTATGATGAAAATGATTTTATCAGAGTTTTTTTAAATGATGAAGAAGTGACAAATGAAATTAGATCATTTGAAGTAAATAAGATAGTTTCACCAATTTCCTCAATCATACCTGTTAGATTGAAAATGGTTGATTTACAGAGAAAAATGGCTGAAGGTAAAGATGTAATTATGGAAGGAAGAGACATAGGTACTTATGTTTTTCCAAATGCTGATGTTAAAATTTATTTAGATGCAGATATTGAAGAAAGAGCAAAAAGAAGATTTAAGGAAAATAAGGAAAAAGGATTAGATGTGACTTTTGAGAAAGTTTTGGAGAATATAAAAAAAAGAGATGAAAATGATAAAAAGAAAAAAATTGGTGCTTTGAAAGTTGCTGAAGATGCTGTGATTGTTGATTCAACAAAGTTAACTATAAGTGAAATGGCAGATGAAGTTGAAAAAATTATTTTAGAAAAGACAGGAGAAAAATAAAATGGAAGTGTTAAGAAAAATTTGTAGAGCAGTAGTTAAGCCACTTTGTCATTTGGCAGCTTTAATTCTTTATAGAGTTAAAGTTGAGGGAATAGAAAATGTTCCTAAAGATAAAGCATGTATTGTTTGTGGAAATCATGTTCATGCATTAGATGCACCAGCACTATTGGCTGTTACAAATAGAAAAATTAGATTTATGGCAAAAGAAGAATTATGGAAAAGTGTTGGTTTTAGATTTATGGCTTTTGTATTTTATGTTTTTCCTGTAAAAAGAGGAAAAAATGATACGGATGCAATAAAAACTTCAATAAAAATTTTAAAATCAAATGAGATTTTAGGCATTTACCCTGAAGGAACACGTCATGGAATGGAAAAAGGAAAAAAACCTAAAAATGGTGCAGTTACATTAGCTTTAAGGAATAATGTTCCTATTATTCCTTTTGCTGTAATAGGCGATTTTAAGCCTTTTACAAAAGTCACATATAGATTTGGAGAACCAATGGATTTTTCTGAATATAAAGAAAAAGCAAAAGATAAAGAAGTTTTAGATATGCTTACAAATCGAGTTATGCAAAGAGTTATGGAATTGCGTGATGGTAAAAATTAGTTTTTGTTAAGTGGTTGTCAAAAAGAACGTCCCCACGACAACCATTAAAATGAAAGGATATTGAGGTGAAAACCTTGACATTATAAAAATACTGATGTATAATCTTCTAGTAACTTGTAAAAGAGAAAAATTAATTTTCAGATAAAAACTAGTAAGAGCAAGGAGGGATTTAAGATGGCACAACCAAAAAGAAGATGGTCTAAAGCAAGAACTGGATTAAAAAGATCAACTTGGAAAATTGAAGAAAAAAATCTAGCTACATGTCCACATTGTCATGAACCAGTTATGCAACATAGAGTTTGCTCAAATTGTGGATACTACAATGGTAAAGAAGTAGTAGCAGTTAACGAAGATAACAAATAAAAAAGCACATTGAAAAATGTGTTTTTTTTATTTGTCTTTTTTTGTTGAAATTTTAATGCTTTTGTTATAAAATATTTGTGTCATGCGAAGATTACTTTACTTTGTTATGATATAAATTATAGTATTAACAAATTTATGAAAGTCAAAAATGAGATTTTAGATTATAATAAATTAGATGGCTTTTTGATTTGTTCTACTTATGAATAAAGAGGTGAGAAAATGTCAAAACCAGTGGTCGCTATTGTAGGAAGACCTAATGTAGGAAAATCTACATTTTTTAATTATATAGTAGGTCAAAGAATATCTATTGTTGAAGATACACCAGGAGTTACTCGTGATAGAGTATATGCTGAATCAAGTTGGAGAGATAGAGACTTTACAGTTATTGATACAGCAGGTATTGAAGAACTTACAGGTGATACAATAGTTAATCAAATGCGTGAGCAAGTGGATATTGCAATATCTGTAGCTGATGTTATTATATTTTTAACAGATATAAAACAAGGAGTAACAGCAGCAGATGAAGAAATAGCAGTTATGTTAAAAAAATGTAAAAAACCGATAGTTCTTGTTTGTAATAAAGCTGATAATTTTGGAAAGGATCCAATGGAATTATATGAATTTTATAATTTAGGTGTTGGAACACCTATTGCGATATCAGCAGTAAATGCAAAGGGAATAGGCGATGTTTTAGATGAAATATATGAAAATTTTCCTGAAGAAAATGAGAATGATAATAATTCAAATGTAATTAAAGTTGCTATAATAGGAAAACCAAATGCAGGAAAGTCATCTTTAATAAATAGAATTTTAGGAGAAAATAGAGTTATTGTTAGTGATATTGCTGGAACAACACGTGATGCAATCGATTCTGAATATGAAAATGAATTTGGAAAATATATTTTAATTGATACGGCTGGGATTAGAAGAAAATGCAAAGTTAAAGAAAATATAGAGAAATATAGTGTAATGAGGTCTAATTTAGCAATTGAAAGAGCAGATGTGTGTATAATGATGATTGATGCAACTGAAGGAGTAAGTGAACAAGATTCAAAAATTATTGGAGAAGCTCATGAAGCAGGAAAAGGAATTATTATTGCTGTTAATAAATGGGATGAAATTGAGAAAGATAATAAGACAACTGAGCAATTTAAAAAGAAAATATATAATGAATTACCTTTTGTAACTTATGCGCCTATAATTTTTATTTCTGCAAAAACGGGTCAAAGAGTAAATAAACTTTTTGAAATGATAAATAATGTTGCGAATCAGAATGCATTAAGAATTTCTACAGCAATGTTAAATCAAGTAATAAATGAGGCGATTGCAGTAGTTCAACCACCATCTGATAAAGGAAAGAGACTTAAAATTTTTTATGGAACACAGGCTTCAACAAAGCCACCAACATTTGTTATATTTGTAAATAAAAAAGAATTGTTTCATTTTTCTTATCAAAGATATTTAGTAAATTGTATAAGGAATAATTTTGGCTTAGAGGGAACACCTGTGAGAATAATTGTAAGAGAAAAAAATGATAAAATTGAGAAATAATAAATTTTTCAAAAAATAAGGAGGAGAATTATGGTTGCTATATACATATTAGTGGCACTTGTGTCATATCTTATTGGAAGTATAAGTTTTTCTGTAATTTTTACAAAGAAATTAGCAGGATTTGATGTAAGAGAAAAAGGAAGCAAAAATGCTGGAAGTACAAATGTATTAAGAACGGCTGGAAAAGGAATAGCAGTTTTAACACTTATTTGTGATATATTAAAAGGTGTTGTTGCTGTTTTATTGGCAAAGCTTATTGGTAATATTGATAATTTTGAACATATAGAATATCTTGTTCAATTAGCAGGATTGATGGTTGTATTTGGGCATACTTTTCCAATATTTTTTGGATTCAAAGGAGGAAAAGGTGTTGCAACAAGCTTGGGTTTGATATTAGTAATTAATTGGCAGATTGGATTGATTTGTCTAGTTTTTGCATTATTATTAATGGTTTTAACAAGAATTGTTTCTTTAGGTTCTGTAGCTGCAGCAATTTTATTTCCAGTATTAACTTTATTCATTACTGAAAATTATATTGTACCAGGTGATTATAGAATTTTTGGAATTTTATTAGGATTTTTTGTTTGTTTTAACCATAGAGCAAACATTAAAAGATTATTAAAAGGCCAAGAAAGTAGAATTTTTTAATAAAAAAGGAGAGAGTATGAAAAAAATTGCAATAATAGGAAGTGGAAGTTGGGGAATGGCTTTAGCAATATATTTAGCTAAGCAAGGAAATGAAATAAAAGTATGGTCTTTTTCAGAAGAAGAAAGAGATTTAATTAATAATGAAAAAAAGTGTAAATTTTTACCAAATGCTGAAATACCTGAGGGAGTATATTGTTCTACAGATATGGAAAAAGTATTAGAAGATACAGAGCTTGTATTACATGTTACACCTTCAAAATTTACTAGAAATGTTATTAAACAATATAAACCATATATAAAAAATCAAGGAGTTATAATATGTTCTAAAGGATTTGAAGCAGCATCTTTAAAAACTCTTGATGATGTGGCTAGAGAAGAATTACCTAATAGTAGAATAGGTGTGTTATCAGGACCAAGTCATGCTGAAGAAGTTTCAATACTTATTCCTACAGCATTAGTTGCAGCATCAGATGACAAAGAACTTGCAGATGAAGTTGTAGAAATATTTAAAAGTGAAAAAATGAGAATGTATACATCTAAAGATGTCAAAGGTGTTGAACTTGGTGGAGCTTTAAAAAATATTATAGCTTTTTGTGCAGGAATTGCTGCTGGACTTGGATTAGGTGATAACACATTTGCAGCATTAGTTACAAGAGGACTTGTTGAAATATCTAGATTAGGTGTTGCTATTGGTGGAAACAAAGATACTTTTTATGGACTTACTGGACTTGGAGATTTAATTGTTACTTGTGCTAGCATGCATAGTAGAAATAGGAGAGCTGGAATGCTTATAGGACAAGGAAAAACAATAGAAGAAACTAAAAAAGAAGTTGGAATGACAATTGAAAGTATAGACAATATAGAAGTGGCATATAAATTAGCTAAAAAGTATAATATAGAAGTACCAATAATTAATGCAGTATATCAAGTTCTATATGAAAAATTAGATCCTAAAGAAGCAGTAACTGTGCTTATGACAAGAAATTTAAAAGAAGAATAATAGATAGGAGGAAAGTGTAAGATGGGATTTTTAGATGGAGTAAAGAAAAAAGGAACAGAAATTTCAAATAATTTACAGGAAAGCATAAGTAAGCAACAAAAAATAAGTACATTAAAAAAGACTATTACTGAAAATAATTCAAAGATTGAAGAAACATTTTCTGAGATTGGAAAAAAGGTTTATGAGAAAAAAACAATGGATGAAGAAATTATGACATATATAAGCGATAAAATCGAAGAAATTGATAAAATGAAAGCTGAAAATGAAGAATTAGAAAAAGAACAATTAATTTTTAAAAATAAAAAGAGATGTCTAAATTGTGGAAGTGAAGTAGATATAAATGCTACATTTTGCCCTCAATGTGGAAAAGAGCAAGAAAAAATTGAAATTGAACCATTTGTTCCAAATGGGAAAAGAAAATGTTCTGGATGTGGTAAAGTAATTGATGATAGTAATCTATTTTGCCCAAATTGTGGTGTTAAAAAGGAAGAAGTTGTAGAAGAAAAAGAAGAAGTTGTTGTTGAAGAAATTAAAGAAGTTCTTCCAGAAGGAAAAAGAAAATGTGCTA
>ERZ824488.3090-NODE-3090-length-13241-cov-17.605642_pt1 | contig 13241 bp, 7 predicted proteins | sample MGYA00519936_ERZ824488 | MGnify/ENA primary metagenome ERZ824488 (study PRJEB31778, sample SAMEA3449153) | human gut metagenome | biome: human gut; feature: human-associated habitat; material: faeces | place: United Kingdom | collected 2010/2012 ... | reverse complement strand
GGAAACGCTATGCTCTTCTCCATTATAAGTCTTCGTGTCGCTCTTTGCCGTCAGCGTCACTTCGGCGGGGCTGATCGTCAGGCTGCCATCAACAATCTCGAACCTCACATTCGAGAAATTCTTGTTGTTGTTCGTGAAGTCTGCAGGCTTCAACTTCATGTCATATGTGCCCGCGTTGGTGCCCTTCACTACCGCGCTGCCGCTAAACGTGAAGTCGCCTTCCTTGTACAGCGGGTTGCTGATGTTGGTAACCTTGTAGCCCGTTACGGTCTTCTCGGTTCCGTCATACGTCTCGGTGCCAGAGTTCTCCTTGATCGTCACAACCACTTCGTCCGTCGCCGCCGTGATCGTCAGCTTTCCCGGATTCGCTTCTTTGACGATGTAGTTACCCGTGGTATCGCGCTTTCCAACCGTATCTTCCGCAAACGCTGCCGGATATTCGCCGACAAGCGTTCCCTTCGCGCCAACGGTAATTCCCTCGAATGTCAGACCGTCAACCGAGCAGTCATAGCCGGAAACGCTATGCTCTTCTCCATTATAAGTCTTCGTGTCGCTCTTTGCCGTCAGCTCGACGTTCTTATAATAGTAGAAATTGATTTCGTTTGTTCCCTCGGTGATCGTGATCGACTGGGAGGCATCCGATACCGGCGTATAGCCATCGATCTTAATGGGGGATTTCGTCACGGTACTGCCGAGTTCTGCTTCTTTTGTCTCCGTTCGAATCGGTGTGTTTTGATCGCCCATCCAATAGTGGTTTACCGTGTAGTTTCGAACCACAGGCCCCATGTCTTTATAATAGAACTCTACATTTTTTATAGGTTCGTTAAAATATATCTTGGTGTCCAGATTCGGATTGCCTTCCCGTTTTGTTTTTAGTTGATAAATTCTGCCCCCATCTATGATGGTTTCAGGCACAGGGTTTCCCGCATAATATTTATTTGCCGATAGAGGATTTGTCCATTTACCTGTAACTTTCTTCGGGGTACCTATCTGTTTTCCATTAGAGTTGTTGACCTTAAACACCAGATTATGAACCGGCGGGTTTTTGTTGATATCTACAATGATATCCAAATGCCATGTCGGTTCGGAAGTATGGGGTTTATAGGTGTCAGCACCAGGACAGGCCTTGAAATTTGCGCTTATCCATTCGTCGGACTTGATCACAATGCTCGTATTATACTCTTGTACGAGTCCTCCGATAATCCCACTGGCAGAGGTCGAGTTTATGGTGCTGCCGCAATAGTTATTATTATTGTAATACCAATATTGCCCCCAGCTTGTTCCGCCAGGAGACGGCAAATCCACGTTTGCAATATAGCCGATCGTATACCACTGACTGGCATTCAAAGTCACGCCAGGCAAAGGATCTCCATCAAACCGCGCATAGACATAAACCGTATGGTTTCCTGTGCTTGCCGCGACCTCCGGCTTATACCCGATACTGGTAATCCCATCCGCCAGCGCCCCCACCGGCATCAGATTGACGAGCATCAGCGCCGTCATCAGAATGGATATAAAGCGTTTTACTTTATCCCTCATTGTCTTATCCTCCTGTTTCATCTCGAAGCGGCATTACCCTTGCTTCCGGAACGATCAAATCGAATCTGCGGCCGAACGGTGCGCCGCCTCAAGAAAAGATTTGGGAAAAACGGGCGCGTCATTCCTGCGCGCCGGTTTCCGCCGCCTCGGCGGGCTCTACGGGTTCAGCCGCCGCGGGTTCGGCGGCCTCAAGCGTCGGCTCGGTCTGGACAACGGGGGGATTCTTCCAACTGATGTTATCGACGGACACGCGCCAGAAGTAATCGCGGTTTTCCTCGTTCATCTGCACGCGCAGCGTGGAACCGGTCGCGCCGTCCACGTTCGCCCAGTTCGCGTTATCCGTGGAGAACTGCCACTGGAGCGTGTAGTTCAGGTCTTCAAACCCGGTGAGCACGGCGGTCAGCACCATGTCCCCGCCCAGCTCCACCACGTCGCTTTCGGCGGAAATGGCCACGCTCAGCGTGCTGAAATCAATCTCGGGGATTTCGGGTTCGGCGTCTTCCTCGGGCAGCTCGCCCTCTTCGGGGAGGATGAAGTCTTCGTCGAGCTCGCCGTCTTCCTCGGGCTTCTCGGCGTTGGCGTCCTCGCCCTCAACGGGTTCTTCGGCGGTTTCGCCCATGTCGATCACGGTGCCGTCTTCCGTCTCGGTGACGTTCGGGCCGTCGCCGTCCGGGAGCTCGGCCGGGTCGCCGTCCATCTGATCGTCGATGAGGTTCTCGTCGTCCGCGGCGGGCTGCTCGTCCACGACGGGCTGCGCGGTGCAGGTGTAGGTCACGGTCAGGCCGCGAACGTCCTTGTCGTAATCGGTCACGTCGTCCACGTCAACGGAATAGTAGATGACTTCCGCGCCGCGCTGGGTCGTCAGGTCGGCGAAGGTGTGCTGCCAGCCGTCCTTTTCGGCGATCTTCGCGGAATAGATCTGGCCGTCGGAGCCGCTGAGGGTGACGGCGAGGGTCATCGGGCGCAGGCCGAGGGCGTTATCCTCGTCCTCCCACTCGATGTGCACGGTGATGTTTTCCTTCTTCACCTCGTCGTCGGCGGGCGCTTCTACGGCCGGCTGCTCAACCTTGGTGACGGGGACGGTCGGCTGCTCGACGGGCTTCTCCTCCGGCTTAACGTCTTCTGTCTTCTTTTCTTCGGCCTTCGGTTCCTCAGCCTTCGGTTCTTCGGCCTTGGTTTCTTCGGCCTTCTTCGGCTCTTCAGCCTTCGGCGCTTCCGGAGCAGGCTCGGCCTTCGGCTCTTCCGTCACCGGCGCGGGCGCAGGCTCGGCCTTCGGTTCTTCAGCCTTCGGTGCTTCCGGAGCAGGCTCGGCCTTCGGCTCTTCCGTCACCGGCGCGGGCGCGGGTTCGGCCTTCGGCGCTTCCGGCGCGGGCGCGGGTTCCGGTTCCTTCACGGGTTCCGGCGCGGGCGCAGGCTCTTCCTTCGGTTCTTCCTGCACCGGCGCGGGCTCCGGCTCCTGCACGGGCGCGGGCGCTTCCTCCTTCGGAGGTTCTTCCTGATTCTGCTGCTCGACCACCTCGACGATTTCGGTGTTCTCGTCCGTCTGCGTGTCCTCGGCAAAGCCGGTCACGCCGCAAGAGACGCACAGCGCCGCCGCGAGGATCATCGCTACAACCTTGTTCCAACTGTTTTTCATCTTGAAAAACCTCCTTCAGATTGGTTTGTATCTATCTTCTAACGTTCCGCGCGCCTTTCCGGGCGGCGCTTTATCGTCATGGGGAAACGAAATTGTTTCGCGCCCGTCACATTTGCGTGCTCCGGCGGCGCGGCCTCCGTCCTTCCTTTTTCTGCGTTTGATGGGGATGATCCGGACAGAACATATTGTTTTCCGCTTAAAAAAGCGCGAATCCGCGCGGCTTTCGGCGAAAAACGTTCATTTTTTCAGTTACACATGATGCGTCGTTATTTTACGTTTTCGCACCTGCTTTCCGGGTTTTCGTCACATTTCTGTAACACTTATTTTCGGGACACATTGTCCTCTTTCCCGCCACTTTTTTCCAATTATAGCACAGCATTTCGAATTTGTGAATCCTCCAAATAACATTCAAAACGGTTTTTTTATTCCGGTTTCAATTTTTTTAGCAAAATCCTGAAACTAACCGTTTTTTCGCGTAACCCTCACACCCCGATTATACCACAATCTGTCCGTCTGCGGATGGGGCGCGGACGGGTCATTCGTGCCGAAAACCCGCCTTTTGTGCCTTTTTCCCGCCGCTCGGCCTATTCGGCCTGCCCACTCCAATTCTTCGGAAACAAAAAAAATCATATGCCCGACGCACGCGGCGCATGTCGGGCATATGATTGGGATTTGATTCAATCTCCCCCCGCTCCCCCAGACCTCCCTCCTCGAGGGAGGGGGACCGCCCGCAGGCGGTGGAAGGAGTTCGTAACCATTACGGGGTTACGGGGAATTGCAACCATGAGATGCATTTGCATCTGTGAGTTGCATTGCTGCCGTTTAGGAAACGTGGAATCATCGTCTGCGGACGATGGGACGCGCTCCGCTAGGCCTAGGGGATTAGGGGGAAATTTCGATTTTTCCCCCTTAAATCCCCTAGGAACCCCATAACCCCCATTGAAACGAGCAGGGTTGCGACCCTGCACCCGGGGTTGTATAAGGGGCTTCGAGAGGGCGGGCGAAGGGTGATAGGGCGCGCGATGTGCGGGAACTCCTTCCACCGCCTGCGGGCGGTCCCCCTCCCTCGAAGAGGGAGGTCTGGGGAGAAGGGTACGGGAAACGAGCAAGTTTTGACAAAGAATGGAGGAAAAGAGAATGGCAAATATCAATACGACGGCAACGATGAAAAAGACGAGCGCGATGCTTTCCGGCAAGTGCAAAAAGACGCAGGAAAATCTGAAAAAGCTGATGGCCGACGCGGGCTGCGCGGACGGCGAGGTGGTGAAGGTGAGCCTGCCGCTGGCACCGGGCAGCCGGGACGACGTGGTCTTTGCCGGGCTGAACGGCGTGAGCTTTTACTTTATGCGCGGGACGGTCTGCGAAATGCCGACGGCGGTGGTGGAAATTCTGAAGAACTGCGGGGAGATGTGATCAGTTGACGCTTTCACAGTTGATCGCGCACGCGCTTCGTCAACTGGACGAGAACGCGGAGGACGTAAGCGAGTACGAGGAGAGTTTCAAGGTCTACGCGAACATGGGCTATGACATCGCGGTTCGCGAATACCTGAAACCGCGCCGGACGTTCTGCGTCGATGTGGACGAGAAAGGGAATGCGCCCGTTCCGGGACTGTTGGTCACGCGCGTGGTGGAGCTGAGGGACGAATACGGCCGCGACGTGGGCTATGACCTCGACTCGGACGGGCGCGGGCTGCACGTCTGGCGGGACGACCTGACGGGAAAGACGCTGCGCGCCGTATGCGAGGTGGCGTTTTACCCGATGGAGGACGGGAGCGACGAGCCGCAAATCCCGGAATATGCGCAGGCATATCTGGCGGACTACATCTGTTATCGGCATCTATCCAACGGAAATCCGATCAAGCAGAGACGGGCGCAGTTCTATCTGAACAGCTTCCTCCGGGGCATGCAGCGGCTGAGGCCGCAGGGCATGGGCAGCGTGACGCATTGCAAGCACATTTATGATGTTACGGATGCGAGGTATTGCAGGTGAAGACGTTGGCCGCCTGCGGGGACTCCTTCCGGTCACTGAGGCGACCACCCCCCTCGGGGAGGGAGGCATAGGGGGAAAATATCGAATGAAAGAACGAAGGAGGGAGCAAAGGTGAGCATTTCAGACAGCGATTATCAGGGGCGGTTCAAAATCCCAACGCCGAAGGGCGTATATCAGGCGGCGGGCGACACGAACATCAACACCGACTACGCCTATCTTGCGCAGAACATCCGCACGGAGCGCGGGCTTTTGGCTTCGAGCTACGGCACGAGCCGCGCGTTTCCGGCGCTGGGCGCGCAGATTGAGACGCTGGCGCGGTTCTATCGGCGAACGAGGCCGGACGACGCGGACGTGTACGTTGCGGCGGCCGGCGGCGCGATTTACACCTACACGATGGGCACAGAGGGCTGGGTGAAGCGCTCGGAGGGGTACAAGAGCGACGTGTGGTCTTCCGTCACCTACGAGACGACGGAGGGCGGGGCGACGGTGGATATCCTGATCCTCTCCAACGCGAAGGACGGCATGATCGCGGTATACGGAAGCGACCTTCGGGTGGAAAAGAAGGCGCTGACGATTGGCGACGCATACGCCGAGGTGAAGTTCGCGACGCTGGGACGGCACGCGGAGCGCATCTGGGGAACGGGCGCGGAAGGATACCCGGACAGCATCTTCTATTCGCGGCCATACGACCCGTTCAACTGGACGAATGTTGCTGAAACGCCGGAGCTGGGCGGCGGCGTGATTAACCAGCCGACATGGGACGGCGACAAGTTTATCGCGCTGGAACCCTTCGGCGGGTATCTGCTGGCGGTGAAGGAGCAGACGATCTTCGAAATTCGCGGCACCGACCCGAGCAGCTTCACGATCACGGAGGCCTACGGCACGGATGGACCCGTCGAAGAGCGGAGCATCTGCACGGACAGGACGAGCATGCTGTACCTGTCGCAGAACGGAATCGGCCTGTACGACGGAAACACGCTGCGGCTGCTCAGCCGGGACGCGCTGTATGAAACGATGCGGATGCGCATGGAGGGGATGGACAGCGCGGCGAGAGCCTGCGTATGCAACCACATCTACTATCTGGCGATGTGCATCAAGGAAAGCGAGAGCGACGTTCTGAGCGAAAACAACACGGTGCTCGAATACGACACGGAGCGCGGGACGTTCATGGTTCGAAAGGGCATGCGCGTCAAGGACTTCTTTTCCGTCGGCGGGACGGTGTACTTCACGCAGGCGGACGAGCCGTTTGAGGTGCTGCGCTACGGCGACCCGGAGAGCGGCGGCTATCTGGGCGCCCCGATGGAATGCCTGTGGGAAACGCCGTGGCTCGATCTGGGCAAGGCCTATATGAAGCGCGACTTTGTGCTGCGGTTTACCGCCGATGCGGACGAGAACGACGTGCCGGTTGAAATGACGATCAAGACCGAGCGCAGGGAAAAGACGCGGGTGGTTCTGCTGCAAAGGCAGAGGAAGGACTACCGGGTGAAGATTCAGGTGAGCGGCGTTCGGATGAAGCTGAAAATCAGAAGCCACGCGAAGGCGGCGGGCTGGCGGATTTACGGCGGGGTGCAGGCGGAGTATTCGCTTGACGAGGTGTGAGCATGGCATTTAAGCAACCGAGAGTTCCGCAGGAGACGGGCGGGACGCTTGCGGCATACGTTCGAAACCTGACGATGTTCCTGCGCGATTTCTGTATGGCGAGCTGGAACGCGGACAGGCTCAAGGACGCGGAGATCGAGAAGATCAAAAAGCGGTTAGACGCGCTGGAAGGGAAGTGAGAACATGGCGAAAAGAACGACGACGGAGACGTTTCAATCCTCGACGACAAACAGCAGAGAGCACAGTCAGAGCCAGAGCCAAAGCCAGAGCCAGAGCACGACAAAGAAGCTGCTGGACAGCGAATTGCTGAACCAGATTCTCGGCGGGTTGGCCGGGAACATGACGGACAAGGAGATTGCAGCGTTCGCGGAAAACCTGCTGCGGCCGCAGCTCAACGCGGGGATTGAGGCCAGCCAGCAGAATTTTGAAACGACGAAGCTGAGCAAGGAGCAGGAGATCGCGAACCTTGCGGCCAACCTGACGCGCGCCATCGACGAGCAGAACAGCGCCTACCGCCAGAGCAAGGCGAACGTGGAGACGGCGGCGCTGAACCGTGGCATGGGCAGGAGCAGCTACACGCTGCAAACGCTCGCCAACCAGGGCGACGCGCTGGCGAAGGCTGTACGGGAGCTGACGGACGAGAACGCGCGCAAGACCGGGCAGATTCAAGACCAGATCACGCAGGCGGCGAAACAGAACAGCCAGACGCAGGGACGGCTGAACACGGACTTTGCCAGCCAGTTGGCGGCGAAGGTGCAGGAGCTGAAGGACACGCAGCGTCGGGAGTACAACAGCAACTACCTAACGGCCATTTCCGCCGCGATGGGACAGCAGACGACCGGCACCCAGCAGACGACCGGCACGACCGACACGACGGGCACGACCGACACGGCGAGCCACACGACGAGCACGACGGGTTCAGGAAGTTCGGGGAGCGGCGGAAGCAGCAGAAAGAAAAAGGCAAGCGGCGACGTTGACGCGATTTCATACGGATAAGGAGAGCCTATGAGCAAGTGGAATGACCGAAAAAAGAAGGACGACGAGCAGAACGCGCAGATCGAAAAGCCGGAAGAATCGGCGGTGAAGGATTACAGCGCGGGCGCAATCGGAAAAGCATATGCGAATACCGAACGCCCGGCGATGAAGACGGCGCAGACGCCCGGCTTTGACGAGCCGAGCCTGACGGGCGTATACGGCTTGCAAACGAACAGCAAGGGCGAATCGGTCATGGATATGACCGGGAAGACCAGCGGTTCCCTTCAAGGCATGAAGCTTGCGCTGAACAACGAGCTGACCATTTCCGGACAGACGAAGCTGAAGCAAAGCCTGAACAAGCAGATTGACAGCGAGCAGGAAACGCGGCAGAAGAACGCCAATGCGCGCAGCACGGCCATGCTGGAGCTGGCCGAAATGCCCCTGATGGGCTTTGACGGACAGAGCATCAACGCCAATACGGCGGACGCGGCGACGGTGATTCGCGGCATCAACGCCATTGCGGACGACACGCTGCGCGCGCGGGCGGCAAAGGCGTTTAAGACGCTGACGCAGACCAAGGGCAACCGATTCTACGGCGAAAACGCGGACGGCGTGGGAACATTCCTTGAAAGCGCGAACCTGACCCGTGACGAATACAGGGACGCGACAGAGGACTACGCGAGCCGATTCTACGGCGACGGAAAGCACGACGAGGAAGACGCGGCGGCCTACCTCAAAGCGCGGCAGGAGATCGAGGAAAGCGCCTACTCCGACTATGCGAAAAGCCAGCTGACGGCGGCGCTGGACAAGGCCTACACGGGCATCACGGGCGGGGAAACGCCTTCCGCCAGCGCAGAAGGCGCATCCGCCGAGGTGGAAGACGAAGCGCGCGCGGCCGAGGAAGAGCAGAAGAAAGAGAAGAAGCCGGGATTTTGGAGCGGACTGGCCGGGAAAGTGCCCGAACAGGGCGAACAGGAAAAGGCCGAAAGCCCCGCGCAGGCGAAAGCACAGAGCCGGATTGTTTCCCAAACGATGACGGCATCGGCCGCGCCGGGCTTCCCGACGGCGGGCAAGGCGAGCGGCAAAGCGCCGGAGGTGCAAGGCCCCGTTCAGATGACCCCGGAAGAGCGGATCGTCGCGCAGGGCGGGATGAGCTTTGCGGAATGGATGGCGACTCCTTCCGTCAGCTCTGCTGACACCTCCCTCGAAGAGGGAGGCAGGGAGCGCACGGACGAAACAGGCGCGGAAATTCGCATGCACGAGGCACAGACCATCGGCGAGGCGGCGGACGCGCTGCTCAAGGGACGGTATGACCAGATCGAGGGCGCGGGCAAGGATGAACTGGATCGCATGCTGGCAGAGAGCGGGAACGCGCGGCGAATGATCGGCACGCTGACGGAAGCGGACAGCCGGCGCATTATCCTCGGAAACGACATGGCCGACGCGGTGACCTACGGGAACATCGCGGCGCAGGGGCAGACGGTCAAGACGCTGTACGACGTGATGAAGAGCGATTCCTTCCCGGACGAGCTGCGGGGCGACGTGATGGCGCAGATGGTCGTATGGGCGGCGCAGGCCGAGGCAATGGAGCAAACGGGGACGCTGGGCGGCGACGCGGAGCTGCCGCTGATGGAGCGCCTGCTCACCACGGACGAACACGCGATGGACGAGCTGGCAAGCATCTACGCGGCCAGAGACGAGCTGCTATTCGACAAGGCCGACATGCGCAGGGCGCAGGAGGAGGCGAGCGCGCAGGCGCTCAGCGACGCGCGCACGGCGGCGCTCAAGGGAACGGCCAGCGAGGAACAGCTCGCGCTGGTGCGCCAGAACGCGCAGGCAGGGCAGGACGAGCTGAACGCGGACATGGGCTACGTCGGGCGGCTGGCGGCGGTGGACGACTATTTCAGGCCGGGCGCGAGCAAAAATGCGGTCAGTCCGTTTGACTTAAGCAGCGTGAAGCTGAACCTCGACGCGCAGGGCGTAATCGACACGGGCGACTATCAGGCGCAGCTCAGGGAACAGATGGACGCGCTGCTCGAAGAGGACACGCAGACGGCGCTTGCGCTGGGGCTGACGCTGGACGAATACTACGCCAAGACGGGCGGCGTGGACATGAACGCGCTTTGCGAACGCGCGGCCAGCCGCATCAGCCAGCAGGGCGCGGCGATCACCGATGAGGAAATGGCAGCGCTGGACGTTCCCTTCGGTCAGGGCGTGGGCGCGAGCTACACGGTCGGCGCGGGCATCCGCGCGGGCGGCGAACAATGGTATCTGGATTTCAAGGACAGCCTGTACACGGGCTATTCTCAGGGCATGGTGCTCGTCAACGCGGCGCGCATCCAGAACCGATACCAGAACGAATACGGCGCATACGGCCGGACGCAGTACCGCAAGGACATTGAAAGCGCGCTGGCCAGCGGGACGCTCGACGAGAATTACGCAAAGGCGCTGAGAAAGGCGCTGGCCGGTGCGGCGGACGTATACCAGCTCGGCATTGACCCGATGGATTTTGAGGGGGATTTCCTCAAAAACAGCGCGGAGGTGCGCCGGGACATCGCGACGATGGAAGGATTCATGCGCACGAACGCGACGGAGGATGAATTCAAGTGGTTCGGGCGCGTGAAGGGCATGACCTACAACGCGGTTTCGGCCGGTGTGGCGGCGGGAACGACGCTGGCGACGGGCAGCAGTCTGATCGGCTTTAACACGGGGTACAGCGTCGTCGGGTTCAAGAACAACTTTGACGAGTATCTGCAAAAGGGGTACAGCATTGATTCCGCTCGATATCTGGGCGCGGTGAACACGGGGCTTGACTGCGCGGTGAACATCGGCACGTTCGAGGGCGTATTGGGCAGGATGACGGGCATGAGCGCGCTGACGGAAGCCGCGAGAAGCCGGATCATCCGCAACCCGGCGGGCGCCTGCAGAGGCCTTGCGGCGATTCGAACGTTTGGCGAGGCGTTTAGCAAGGCGTTTGCCCAAAACGAATTTGACGAAGTGGTTCACGACGAATTCTTTGAAGGATTGTCGGCAAACCGGACGGATAACGCGCTGGGCGAAATCTTCCGCAAGGTGGACACCGGCGAGGACATCACGTTCACGGACGGCCTGAATATGGCGCTGAACTTGCTGAACCCCAAGAACCTTGACGTGAAGGGCGCGGCGGAGGGTGTTGTCAGCGGCGCGGTGGAGAACGCCATCGGCGCGGTGCTGTTCTCCCTATCCGGCGCGGCGGGAAGCGGCGTGGGTACGCTGCGCGGCGTGAAGGCGGCGCAAGACCTGATGAACGGCAAGCGGACGGACGTGGAGAACGTCATCATGGACGTGACAAAGACGCTGGGCGACGAGCAGGCCTGCGCGCTGCTCAACGACTACGCGCGACAGCAGAAGGAAAGCAAGGCCGTTGCCGAGGAAATCATCAGCGGGAAGGACGAGCGCGGCAGCGCGGCGCATGCGGCAAAGGCCAAGCAGCAGGCCGACGAGGCGCGCACACAGGCGGAAGCGGCGCAGACGGCGGCGGACAACAGCCGGGCGCAGTTCGCGGAAGCGAGCGACGCGGTGATGAACGGCGACCTGACGCGGCAGAAGGAAATGACCGAAGCGCGCGTGCGCATGGGCGAAAACCAGAAAACCGCGAACGAGCAGGGCGCGGTCGCCGCGCGCAGAACGGACGAAATGCAGCAGGCGGCGGCACAGCGGCTGGCAGAGGCGAGACAGGCGGGCAGGAAGGCCGTTATTGCGGAGGACGCGGCGGCGCGGGAAGCCATGCTTGACGACCGGGAAGCGCGGACGCAGGCCATTGACAACGAGATTGCGCAGCTCGACGCGCAGCAGCAGGCGGCGGAAGAAGAATTCTACACGGCGACGCAGAGCTATACGGAAGCGGAAGACATGGGAATGGACGAGGAAACGCTTGGCCAGCTCGACGCGCGGATGAACGAGATCGGCGCGCGGCTGATGGCGCTTTACGACCGCCGGGAAGCGCTGCAAAACCCGGAGGCTTACGAGGCGCGCCGGAAGGCGGAAGCGGAAATCGCCGAGCGGGAGAAGCAGGCGCAGGAAGAATACCAAAGGCAGACCGAGCGGGAGCAGACACAGAGCGAGATGGACGAGATCGCCCCGGTGGTCAGGGACATTCGAAAAAAGCGCATCTGGCTGAACGAACAGCAGATTGCCGAGGTGCTGCACACGACGGGACTGCGGACAATCGCGCAGGTGAACCGCCAATACGGCACACAGTTCCGCGTCAACCGCAAGAGCGCGGACGTTGACCTTGACAGCGGCTTTTTCCGCGAACTGGCGGCGCAAATCCCTGGACGGATGGACGAGGCGAGCGCGCACCCGGAGACGGAAATTCTGAATCTGCTGGACAGGAGCGGCGAGCTGAAAGGCAAGCTGGGCGGGATGGAGGCCAGCATCGGCGCAGTCGGCGCGGAAGACTATCTGAACGCGGACGTTTCGCGCGGCAACCTTGACCCGGTGACGCAGAAACTCGCCAGCAGCCTGAAACAGAAGACGGGGCTTGAGCTGATCGTCATGCCGCTGGCAGACAAGGTTCACTTTTATATCCTGTCCGTTATTCAGTTTAAACAGATGATGGGTCGTAACCTGATAGGTTCGGTTCAAAAGTTCGCGATTCCGGCTCAACCCCATAGAAAAGGGAGGTTCCGTCTCTATATAATCGGCAAGCAACCTGCCCTGATTCTTCAACGCATTCAGGTTGAATGAATTGAGTTCCTTAGATATATCCTGACCTATGTTGTTCGTTTTGAATGTATTCATGCTTTGCCTCTTTTTATTAAAACGCATAAATACACCTTGTACATCCCACAGTCCTTCATCCGGACTACAGCCCGCATATGATTTTAGTGTACCTACCCACCGATGTTTGGCTCCCTCCTTTAACTTCAAGTTGATTGCCGCTTGTTCTGAAAAAGCAATACCCTCCAAGGCTTTTACAGGCTGATGGTTTTGCAGGATTTCCACACTACCCACCTCTTTGTTAGAAATATTGTTAGTCGCCAGTCCATATTGTCCCTCCAACATATCACTGTTTTCAATGTAGAACCGATTAATAGGTGTTCCATTATAGCTTACCTGTCCGTTCTCATTCGTTTTGATACCGGGCATTCTTCTAAGCACATCACCAATGGAGCGGTCTCCTTCTTTGGAAAATAAACGGACATCATAAGTGATTGTATCTCCTTGTACCCTGACTTTCGGAGCCTTGACAATTATTTCTTTGATTGTCATTTCCTTTTGAGAAAGATAAATATCCCACCTTTTTTCATGATCAATGTTCTTTCGTAGTGTCTCATACCCCATAAAAGAAAACTGGAGATAACCTTTTCCTGTCAAGCTATCGGGTATCATCATTCTGAATGAACCTTCTGTTGTTGTCGTGGTAAACTTCAGGAGCTTTTTCTCCTTGCCGACATATAGAAGTACATTCACACCCTCTAGTCTTTCTCTGTTGGTTTTGTCGGATACAGTTCCTGCCAC
>ERZ824488.3086-NODE-3086-length-13250-cov-3.253429_pt1 | contig 13250 bp, 16 predicted proteins | sample MGYA00519936_ERZ824488 | MGnify/ENA primary metagenome ERZ824488 (study PRJEB31778, sample SAMEA3449153) | human gut metagenome | biome: human gut; feature: human-associated habitat; material: faeces | place: United Kingdom | collected 2010/2012 ... | reverse complement strand
AATTGATGGATATTCTGATATGGCAATTGGAAATGTTATAGGAAGTAATTTATGCAATTTGCTATTAATACTTGGTATATCAGCAGCAATTAATCCAATCATATTTAAAAAAGAAACAAAACTTATTGAAATTCCAATATGCTTAGGAACATCTATAGTTTTCTTAATCTTAGCAAACATAGGAAACTCAATTTCAAGAATTGATGCAATAATTTTAATTGCACTTTTTATAGCATTTATCTGTTACACAATTATGATGGCTAAAAAAGGTGAAGACTTTGACGAAATTAGTGAAGAAGAAAAACAACAATCAGCCAAAGAGGGCAAAAAGAGAAAAATAATAGTTAATATTATATACATTATAGTAGGAATAATTGCTTTAAAAATTGGAGGCGACCTAGTAGTAGAGCATTCAGAAAAAATAGCAAAAATGTTTAATGTAAGTGACAAAATAATAGGATTAACAATTGTAGCAATAGGAACCAGTCTTCCTGAATTGGTAACAAGCGTAACAGCAGCATTAAAGAAAAATTCAGATATTGCAATTGGAAATATTATTGGTTCAAATATTTTTAATATGTTACTAATAATAGGTGCGGCAGCAGCGATTAGCCCAATGAATTATAACACAAGTTACAATTTACAAATGGGAATATTAATAGTTGCAACAATTGTTTTAGGAGTTTTCCCATACACAGATAGAAAAGATGAAATGACTATTTCAAACGGAATTACATATTTAATGTTATATGCACTATATATGGCAATGTTATTTGTATTATAGTGATTACAGAATAAAGAGAATATTATATTAAACCAAAATGTAATATTCTTTTCTTTTGCAAAAAAGCAAATACTTGAAAAATTTGATAAAAATAAGTAGAAGATTGAAAATGGAGTATTTGGAAATTGTAGATGAAGAAAATAATCTTACAGGAAAAACAGAAGAAAGAGATATTGTACATGCAAAATGACTTTGGCATAGAGAAATAGCTGTATGGATTATGAATGAAGAAGGAAAAATACTACTACAAAAGAGATCACCAAATAAAAAACAAGGTGCAAATAATTGGAGCACATCATGTGCTGGACATGTTGATATAGGTGAAGAACCTATAAAAGCAGCTATTAGAGAAATAAGAGAAGAATTAGGAATACACGTAAAAGAAGATGAGTTAAAACATTTATTTACAGCAAAGAATAAAAGAAAATTAACAAATAGTTATAACAATATATTTTGCTATTTATAGTTTTTAAAAGTTAATATACCAATTGAAGAATTTACTATTGATACTAAAGAAGTAAGCGAGATAAAATATATTCCATTTGCAGAATTGGAAAAGTTAGTAAAAGAAAAGCCAGCTAATTATCCTTTTATAGCAAGAGAATATATGCCAGAAGTAATTGAAGAATTAAGAAAGAATATTTAGTTATAATATGCTTTAAAATATTGACTTTTGTTTTTAAACTAATTATAATATTTATATAAGGATAAGCGATCACAGAAATGTGGCGTGCCATTAAATGGTATTAAAAATGAAATACATCTCTAACGGCCAGACAGAGATGTATTTTTTTTGTTGCTTAATTTCTTAATTGTAACAATCAATGCTACAAATAAAGAGATAGCGACAATAGTTATTATTGTAAGTTCATAAAATAGTATGTATATAAATAATAAATAAACTTTTGTTAATAACATATGCACCGCCTCCTTTCATTAGGAAATGGCACACTACACTCTGTTTTGCTTATCCATTAAGAATTATACTAAGTTTAATAATATAAATCAAAAAAAAGGTAAAAAATACTAAAAAAATATGAGACGAAAAATAAAAAGAAATGCTGTTTGAATGTAACTTGAAAAAACTCTAAAAAACTGATATTAATATAAAAAAGATTTAAGGGGTGTGTATGCTGAAAAATCAAAAAGAATTATTAAAATCAATGACAAAAGAAAGTACAATGGATGATTTTTAGAATTATATAAAAAATGTTATTACATTAAGAGGTTTTGATGAGCAGGGGATTCAGGATAAGATGTTACTGTTACTTGAAGAAACAGGAGAATTGGCAAAGGCTATTAGGAAAACAATTCCAAATGCTTCAGTTGATTATAATAAAATAGAAAATTACACAGATGTTGAGGAAAAATTGCAGATTTTTTTATAGTGTTGACTGCAATTTGTAATAAATTAAATATTAATTTATATGATGCAATTATAAATAAAGAAAAGAAAAATGTTGAAAGAAAATGGAATATAAATTAAAAAGTATAGTTAAGTATAATAGATGAAATACTTTCCTAAATTTACCATACATATACAAATAACAACACTTTGTAGGTTTTTACTTGTCAAAAAAATAGATATTTGGTATTATATATTTGCTAAAATTCGATAGAAATTTTAAGTAAAAATAGATGGAGAAGAAAATGATAAATATTTTACTTTGTGGAAATAGCAAGGTTTTTGATGGAGCGCTGAGTGAGTTAATTTCAATAACAAATAGAACAAAAGAGCCAATAAATTGTTATATTTTCACTATGAATGTTTCTTATTTAAAACCAGAATATACAGACATTTCAGATGAACAAGTGAAATTTCTTGACCAAGTGGTTAAGGATAAAAATCCAAACAATGCAGTTACTAAGGTAGATGTTACAGATTTATACAAAAAAGAATTTGAAGGTTGTGCAAATGAAAATGCATATTGTACACCATATACATTACTTAGATTACTTGCAGACCTGGTTCCTAATATGCCAGAAAAATTATTATATCTTGATATAGACATGATGGCAGGTGGCGATATAAAAAAATTATATGACACAGATATAACAAATTATGAATATGCAGCTGTTAAAGAAAAATATGGCTGTTGGATTATTAGACCTGATTACATAAATGCAGGAATGTTATTAATGAATATTGAGAAAATAAGAGAGACAAAGTTACTTGAAAAAGCTAGAGAAAAAATTAAAAATAAAAAAATGATATTTGCTGATCAAGATGCTATTTTTTGGTCAACGTCATCAAAAAAAATTATACCAAGAATATATAATGAACAATCAAAATTTAATAAGAAAGATACAATAATTTGTCACTTTTGCAAAAGAATGTTATGGATTCCATATCCAAGGACAGAAAATATTAAGCAATGGCAAATAGAAGAGATGCACAAAACATTAAAATGCCATTTGTTTGATAAGGATTTAGAAGAATATCAAAAATACAAAAAAATATACGAAGAAAAAGGAGAATAACATGGAAAAAAAACAAACAATACCTATCTTTTTTGCAGTGGATAATGGATATATTCCATTTCTTGCGGTTGCATTACAAAGCTTGACAGAACACGCATCAGAAAAGTATTATTATTTAATAAAAGTATTATATACAGATATTTCTGAAGAAAATCAAGAAAAAATAAGTAAATATAATAGGGAAAACATAAATATAGAATTTGTTGATTTGAATTACTATATTGATAAAGTAAAAGATAAACTTTATACAAGAGATTATTATTCAAAAACAACATATTTTAGATTATTTATACCTGATTTGTATCCACAATATAATAAAGTTTTATATTTGGATAGTGATATAACAATATTAACAGATGTTGCCGAATTATATAATGTAAACATGAAAGGTAATCTTATAGCTGCAGCACCAGATGATGTGATTCAGAATATTCCAGTATTTCAAGATTATGCTGAAAAAGTTGTTGGAGTATCTGACTATAGGCACTATTTTAATGCAGGAATAATTGTAATGAATTTGGAAGAAATGAGAAAAGCAAAGTTTCAAGAGAAATTCTTTTATTTGTTAAGTACAATAAAATTTTCAGTTGCGCAAGATCAAGATTATTTGAACAGGTTATGTAAAGGAAGAGTAAAATTAATTGAAAATACTTGGAATAGAATGCCAATAGGTGGTGATACAATAAGAAGAGAGGAACTTCATTTAATTCATTATAATTTAGCTTTTAAACCATGGCATTTTGAAGAAATATTATACAAAGAATATTTTTGGAAATTTGCTAAAAAAACAGAATTTTTTGAAGACATTTTAAAGATTAAAGAAAATTACTCTGATGAGGATAAATTTAATGATAGAGAGTCAGATAGAAAATTAAGAATGTTGGCACAAAAAGAATGTGATTGTGTTGGTGATGATAGAATAAAATTAAAATTAAGAAATAATGAAAAATTCCAAGAAAGAATGAGAATTCTTCAGGAAATCGAACGACTTGAAGAGTCAGGTCAATTTGATAGAGATGCTGAAAAAGATCCACCATCAATAACGTTGGAGTCAGATAATGTAGATTATTTAAATGAAAAGTTAACGAGTAGGGTAAAAAATATATTTGCAAACAAAACGGGTGAATATTTCTTAAAAAATATTATAAAGACACAAAAGCTTTTAATAAAAGATATAAAAGGAATAGAAAACTTAAATTCTATAAAAAATGGAGCAGTGATAACATGTAATCATTTTAATCCATTTGATGCTTTTGCAGTTGAAACAGCATTTAGAAAATCAACATTAGTAAAAAATAAAAAGTTATACAAAGTAATAAGAGAAGGAAATTATACAAACTTTCCAGGATTATATGGATTTTTCTTCAGAAATTGTGATACTTTGCCACTAAGCTCAAGTACGAGAACAATGATGGAATTTGTAAGAGCTACCAATAAAATATTGCAAAAAGGTGATGTTATACTAATTTATCCAGAGCAAAGTTTGTGGTGGAATTATAAGAAACCAAAACCATTAAAACCAGGAGCATTTAAAATTGCTGCAAAAAATAATGTACCTGTTGTTCCAATTTTTATAACAATGGAAGATAGCCAAATAACAGGTGAGGATGGATTTAAAATTCAAGAATATACGATGCATATTGGAGAACCAATTTATCCAGATGCAGATTTAACAATAAGAGAAAACACAAATCAAATGAGAGAAAAGAATTTTGAATACTGGAAAAATGTATATGAAGCTTTTTATAAAATTCCACTAAAATATACAACTCCACCTGATAAAATGCCAAAATATTAATAGAAAGTAAGAAGTATGAAGATTAAAGATAAAGACAAAAAAACAATTTATTACGCAGACGAGTTAAATGATGAATTTTCGAAAGTTCAAATGAAACCAAGAGTAATAGATGAAAAATATAACTATAACAAAAATCCTATATGGGATTTTTGTTCACTTATATTTCAAAATTTCTTGAGCATGCCTATAAAAATAATTGATTCGAAATTGAAATTCAAACATAAAATTATAGGAAGGGAAAAATTAAAAAAACATAAAAAAGATGGATATTTTATGTATGTAAATCATACTCAGGCATTCGAAGATACATTTATACCAAGTTTAGCAAATTTTCCTAAAAGAAATTTTTTGATTGTAAATCCAGCTAATATATCTTTGAAGGGAACAGGATGGATTGTAGAAATGTTAGGAGCAATACCAGTTCCTGGTACAATAGAAGCTACAAGAAATTTTTTGAAACAAATAGAGAAAAGAATTGAACAGAAACATTCAATAACAATTTATCCAGAAGCACATATTTGGCCATTTTATACTGGAATAAGAAATTATAAATCAGTATCATTTAAGTATCCTGTAAAGTTAAATGTGCCAGTGTATGCAATTACAAATACTTATCAGATATATGGAAAGAAAAATAATAAAATAAAAATTGTATCATATGTTGATGGACCATTTTATCCTGATGATAGTTTAAATAGTAAGGAGGCTACAACACAGATTAGAAACGAAGTATATGATGCAATGATTGCTAGAAGCAAAAATAGCAATATTGAATATGTAAAATATGTAAAAAAGACATCAGAATAGGTGTCTTTATTTCTGTTCGATATTTATTCTTTTTTGAAATAAAATGTTGAAACATACCAATTTATTTGATATATTAAACTAGTAGGGAAGATGGGAGAAAATATGGAACATTGGAGTATAGAAGATTATAAAAATTATACAGAAAAAGGAATTAGAAAACATAAATATAGGGCCAATAAAACATCTATAGATGGACATACTTTTGACAGTCAAAAAGAAGCTGAATATTATTGCGAATTAAAAAATAGATTAAAAGCAAATGATATTAAGGGATTTTGCTTACAACCAACTTTTATTTTGGCTGCAGGATTGAAATATAAAGCAGATTTTATTATATTCAATAATGATGGAACACAAGAGATAATAGATGTTAAAGGGTTTAAGACAAAAGAGTATATAACTAAGAAAAAAGTTTTTGAAGATAAATTTGATTTAAAAATAAAAGAAATATAAATACCAAAGATAAGAATTTATTAAAGGAGTTTTTACAGAAAATAAAAGGAGAATTATGAAATATTTTGACACACCAGTTGAAGAACAAGAAACAACAATAAATATATCTTATGATGAGGAAATTGTACAAGTATATACTAACAGAATTGATGTTATTAAAAATTTAACTAAGACAATTGGAAAACCTAGTAAAAGAGATAAGAAAGGGAAATCCTATTGGATGGGTGCAACATGGAATATACCTTTCAAGGAGATTTCTTTGATTACATCAGTTTTGAATAAAGAAGTATTTATAGATAAAAATTTTAAAGGAAAAAAGAAATTTTCAGAGAATAAAGATGGATTTGAACAAATAGTAATAGATATATAGGAGGTTTATTATGAAAGTTTTATTAGTAAATGGAAGTCCACATGAAAAAGGATGTACGTATACAGCTTTAACAGAAGTTTGTAAAACGTTAAATGAAGAAGGGATAAATACAGAGATTTTTTGGATTGGAATAAAACCAATATCAGGTTGCATTGCTTGTAAAAAGTGTGCAGAGCTTGGAAAATGTGTGTTTAATGATACAGTAAATGAATTTGTCGAAAAAGCAAAAGAGGCAGATGGATTTATTTTTGGAACACCAGTACATTATGCAGCAGCTTCTGGAGCAATTACATCATTTATGGATAGATTGTTTTATTCAGCAGGGTGCAGTAAACAATCAGATATATTTAGATATAAACCAGCAAGTACAGTAGTATCAGCACGTAGAGCTGGAACAACTGCGACATATGATCAAATAAATAAATATTTTGGAATAACAGAAATGCCAATAATTTCATCAAGATATTGGAACATGGTACATGGTTCAAAACCAGAAGATGTTTTAAAAGATGAAGAAGGAATGCAAGCAATGAGAATTTTAGGAAGAAATATGGCATATTATTTAAAATGCATTGAAGCAGGAAAAAAAGCAGGCATAGAATTACCAAAAAGAGAAAAGACAATATTTACAAATTTTATAAAAGGATAGAGTGATAAATATGAAATATATCGGAGAGCCAATAGAAAAAAATAAATATAAGCAAGAAGATATATATTCAAGAGAAAAAGGAATTTATGAATATGTTGCTATAAATCCACAAAATGAAGATTCAAGAAAAAATCATAATAGATTTTTTGTAAAGCTTTCAATATGGAATCCAGACCAACATTTTGGAGAATTTTTGGGAGCAGTAATTGCGCAAAAAGTAGGATTCAAAACTTGTGATGTAAAATTATTTAGAAGACAAAGACCGAACACAAAATATTTTGATGATGGAATTATTAGTTATGTAGAAACGTCAAGATATGATGATTTATTTTTGCCTAGAGGAATGATAAAAAGATATAGAAATGAAGTAAATGAAAATCCAGAAGCCTATTGGGTTTTAAACGTAGATACTATAATGAATGCAGGGTTTAAGGAGTTTAGAGATAATAGAAGACCAGAAGCAGAATTCTTGAAATTTAAACAAGATATAATTAATATGATGGTATATGACATAAAGTTTACGAATGCAGATAGAGATTCAGAAAATTGGAAAATTAGAAAAAATTCTAAAACAGGAGAAATCGATTTATATCCAATGTTTGATAATGCTGCTATTCTTGGCTTTGAGAGAAAAATAATAATAAAAAATAATAATCAAAAAGAATACGAAAAGGAAATAAAAGAGTATGATAATGAAAGGGTATCATCAATTATAACACCTGCTTTAGAAATGCAAGAAGAAGTTGATGAGGATTATAAAACAGTATTAAAATATCTACTAAAAAAGTATCCAGAGCAAACACAAAAAGCAGTTGAAGCAGTAAATTCATTTACAGTAGAAGATTTAAAAGAGATTTTAAATAATATTGAAGGAATTTCAGAAGAAAGAAAAAAATTTACAATAGATGTATTTAATGAAAGAGATAAAAATGTTAAGGAAATTTATAGAGAATATTTAGATCTTGAACAGGAAAGATAAAAACTGTATTAGGAGTTGGAAATGAAAGCAAAAGAAATCGTATACAAATTTTTTGAACTAGATAAAAAAGATAGAAAAATGTATATGTTACAAGTCGCAACAATAAGAACTTTTTTATTGGGATTATTTAAATTAATATTTGGAATAATATATTCATCAATATGGTTTTTTATGAATGCCGTTTTTTATGGAATTTTGGCATATTCAAAATATAGATCAGTACGAGATTATAGAAAAATCAAAAAGATTAGAGATAAAAGGGCTCGAAAAAGAATAGCATATAATAATTATTTATATAATGGTTGGCTTCTTGTTTTATTGGGAATTGCATATTTAATAATAAATCTTATAATATTTAAAACAGGAAAAACTCATAACAATTTAGATGGATATTTGATAATTATAGTTGCATTAATATCATATTTTAGTTTAACAACAGCGATAATAGAAACAATAAAATATAGAAGAAAAAAAGACCCAATTGTATCATCTGCATGCCAAGGAAATATTGCTAAAGCATTAACATCAATAGTATTAACCCAAGTTGCAATATTAGATGAATTTTCAAGCAATATAAATAGAATAAAAATTGATTGTATAACAGGAATGACAGTAGGGTTTATAATTATAATATTGGGATTAAGAATGGTGAAGAAAATAACGAAAGAAGATAAGGATATTTTGATAGAGCCACAAGAAAATAAAATGAAAGAGGTAAAAAATGAAGAGTTACATACATAAAGTACATTATTATGAAACAGATAAAATGGGAATAGTACATCATTCAAATTATATAAAATGGTTAGAAGAAGCAAGAGTTGAAATGATGAAAGACATGGGATACAGTTTTAAAAAACTAGAAGAATCAGGTATATTTTCACCAGTTTTAAGTTATACAATAGAGATAAAACATAGTAGTACCTTTGATGATGATGTGGAAATTATTCCATATATAAAATCTTATAATAGTGTAAGATTAGAAGTAGAATATGAACTAAAAGTAGATGATAAATTAATAGCTACAGCAAATACAAAACATTGTTTTACAAATGCTGAAGGAATACCACTTAGATTAAACAAAAGTATGCCAGGTCTTGATGATAGGTTAAAAAAAGAGTTTAATAAATTTGACAATGTTTAAAATAATTGGTATAATAAATAATACATGTGTAATGGAAACGCACATTCTTTGAAGGCAAAGGATGATAACGAACAACACTATTTATCGATAGTGTTGTTTTTTTACGCTCAGCGGATATATGCTTTTCAGAAACAAAAATGAAGAAAATATGTAGAGAGGAGAAAAAAGTGGAAGTAGAAGAAAACATACTAGGAAAAGAAAAAATAGGAAAATTAATGAGAAAATTTTCAATACCATGCATTATATCAATGTTAGTAAATTCACTATATAACATTGTTGACCAAATTTTCATTGGTTGGGGTGTTGGATACTTAGGAAATGGTGCAACAAACATTGTATTCCCATTAAATATGATATGTTTAGCATTTGCATTAATGATAGGTGATGGTACATCAGCTTATCTAAGTTTGAAACTTGGCGAGAAGAAAAAAGACGAAGCTAAAAGAGGTGTAGCCAACGGAATAATGACATCAATAATTATTTCAATAATATTCTTTATTGTGATTATCGCGTTATTACCACAATTGTTAAACTTATTTGGTTGCACAGATAAAATTAGACCATATGCATTAGACTATGGATTTGTTATTGCACTTGGACTACCATTTATGATGATTGGAACAACATTAAACTCAGTAATCAGAGCTGATGGAAGTCCAAAATATTCAATGGTATCAATGGTTTCAGGAGCTTTATTAAATACAATTTTAGATCCAATTTTTATATTTGTATTTAACATGGGAGTTAAAGGAGCAGCTATTGCAACAGTAGTCAGCCAAATCTTAACATTCATCTTCAATATTTGTTATATCAAAAGATTTAAATCAGTAAAATTAGATAAAAAAGATTTTAAATTAAAAGGAAAAACAGTAGGAAAATTAATGTCATTAGGAATAAGTAGTTTCATTACTCAAATGAGTATCGTATTTGTAATGGCTACAGAAAATAATATGTTAAAAAAATGTGGAGCAATTTCTGAATTTGGTTCAGAAATACCTATAACAGTACTGGGAATAGTCATGAAGATTAGCCAAATACTTAATAGCATAATACTTGGAATTGCAGTGGGAGCGCAACCAATAATAGGATATAATTATGGTGCAGGAAAGAATGAAAGAGTAAAAGAAACATTAAAGAAAGTACTCGGATTAAGTGTTATAGTAAGTACAATAGCATTTATTTTATTCCAGACAATACCTGATAAATTAATAGCTATATTTGGTAGCGGAGATGAAAAGTATATTGAATTTGCATGCTTAGCTTTTAGAACATATTTAATGTTATGCATATTCAATGGAATTCAAATTCCTTCAGGAATATTTTTTCAAGCAATTGGAAAAAGTACAATTAGTGCGATATTATCAATATCAAGACAAATAGTTTTATTAATACCAGCTATGATAATATTAGGAAACATTTTTGGAGTACATGGAGTATTATCAGCAGGTCCAATAGCAGATGGAATAGCATTTGTCATAGCACTTACATTAATAATTCGTGAAGTTAGAAAATTAGGAAAAACAACACAAACAAGTAAAGCTTTAGAAAACGATTCAAAAGTTGAAAAAACATCACAAGATAAAATAATAATAACTGTTTCAAGAGAATATGGTTCAGGTGGAAGATATGTAGCTAAATTATTAGCTGAAAAATTAGGAATAAAATTTTATGATAAAGAGATAATAACAAAATTAGCAAAAGAAACTGGATTATCTGAAGAATATATCGAAGAAAATGAACAAAAAAGAACTGCATTAGCAAGCTTAGAAACAGACCAACTTACAGGACTTTCAACAAGAGATGAATTGTTCATAAAAGAATCAGAATTAATAAAGAAATTAGCTAAAAAAGATTCTTGTGTAATAGTTGGAAGATGTGCTGATTTCATAATGAAAGATAATAAGAATGCAGTAAAAGTATTTATCTACAGCAACATGGAAGACAAAATTAAAAGAGTAAATAAATTTTATGGTGTTGATAAAGAAAAAGCTGAAAAAGAAATTAAAAATACAGATAAACAAAGAGCAAATCACTATAAATACTATACAGACAGAGAATGGAAGGAATATTCTAATTATGATATATGTATAAATAGTGATACACTTGGTGTTGAAAAATCTGCAAACGTTATTTATGATATGATTCAAAATAGAAAATAATGAAAAATAGGTGTTGTTCAAACACCTATTTCTTTTTAGAGATTTTTTTAATAAAATATAGAAATAAATATGATAAGATAATTAAGAATGAAGAGAGGTATCTATGGAAACGTTAAATATAGAAGCTATTAAACAATTTGTAAATAGCAGAAAAATAAGATGGACAAATCATATATTAATTAGATTATTACAAAGAAATATAAATCAGGTTGATGTAGAGCAAGCATTATTAAATGGAGAAATAATAGAAGAATATGAAGAGGATTATCCTTATCCAAGTTGTTTAGTATATGGAATAAGTTTAAACAATAAAATATTACATGTAGTGTGTGCTTCTAGTGAAACTGAATTATGGATTATTATAGCATATTATCCAGATAACGTAGAATGGGAAAATGATATGAAAACGAGAAAGGAGAGAAAATAATTATGAATTGTGTAATGTGTAAAGGAACTTTAGAAAATAAAAACACAACTTTTATGATTGAATTAGATAATTGTATTATTATTATAAAAAACGTACCTTCACAAGTATGTAAGCAATGTGGAGAAGTTACTTATAGCGATGAGGTGGCTAAGCAATTAGAAAAACTTGTAAATACTGTTAGAAACACAATTACAGAAATTACAGTAATAAATTATACAGAAAAAGTTGCTTAAAAATAATTAGAAGAGATTATACAAAACAATGACAATGGTGTTAATGAGTTAGGAAAATTTGTTTCAGTACATACAAAAAATATATCATCATATAAAGGAAATGTAGAAGATGTATGTGAGCAAGCAAATTATTTCGAAGATGGCGAAAATACTACGAAAAATGTAGAAAATGCAAAAAAAGAAATAAAAAATTTAATAGAAAAAATTGAAGAAGAAAAGTTATATACAGTCAAAACGTCTAAAGAACAAGGTGCAGTTTATGCAGTGGAAATTTCAGAGAAATAATATTAATTAAAAGAGAAAAAACGCATAATATTTAAAATCATATTATGCGTTTTTCTTTTAATTCAACAAATCTTCAATTATTTTTATCGTTAAATCTGTCATAATATCATAATTCATTTCCTTATGTTTATGATATACAATCTCGTGGCAAAGGTCATCAATCAAATGTATCACTATATGAACTTTTTCTGAAAGATTTTCTTGTGAAAATCCATTCTGCAATAGCAAGTTTGTAACAGAATTAGTCATCACTATTTCATGTTCATGAAAATATTTTGCAATCTCTTTATCTGAATGTGTCATAGCCATTATTTCTTCGTGAGCTTCTTGAGAAAGCTTGTGATTTTCTATAAATTTTGTAATCATTGTTCTAAGGATTTTATCTAAATCTTTTTTTTCAAATTTTGTTGTTGCAATATTTAACATCGGATAGAAGATGTCAGATGCATATTTTTCAACACCTGCAATCAAAATATCATGTTTATCCTTAAAATATTGATATATAATTCCAGTTGAAACACCTGCAGATTTAGCGATTTCAGCTGTATTCGTATTATAGTAACCCTTCTGACAAATTAAATCAAATCCAGCATTTATAATTTTTTCTTTCTTTTCAATTGAACGTTTTTGAACAGGTTCTCTAATTTCATTTTCAGTCATTCACAAATAAAACTCCTTTGTTTT
>ERZ824488.3085-NODE-3085-length-13257-cov-3.720194_pt1 | contig 13257 bp, 15 predicted proteins | sample MGYA00519936_ERZ824488 | MGnify/ENA primary metagenome ERZ824488 (study PRJEB31778, sample SAMEA3449153) | human gut metagenome | biome: human gut; feature: human-associated habitat; material: faeces | place: United Kingdom | collected 2010/2012 ... | reverse complement strand
ATATTTGGCGATTGCGTGTGGTACTGGTATAGTTGTTCCTTTGGATAAATCTTTGCCTGAAAATGAACTTAGAAATTTGATTGAGCGTTCTGGTGTTGAGGCGATTTTTTATACCAAAAAATATGAAGATTATTTGATTAAAATGAAATATGAGTGTGTTGGCCAATTAAAGCATTTGATAAATATGGATTTGGATATGCATACTGATGGAATTTATTCTGAAATGGAACTTGTTCAGTATGGAAAGAATTTAGTTGAGGATGGTAACAGAGATTTTGTTGATGCTAAGATTGATGCTGAGAAAATGGGTGTAATGTTATTTACTTCTGGAACAACGTCTGCTTCTAAGATTGTTGCGTTATCTCATAAAAATATTTGTTCTAATTTGATGGATATTGCTTCTGTTTTAGATATTAATGACCAAGATGTGTTCTTATCTTTTTTGCCTTTGCATCATGTTTTTGAGTGTACTGTTGGATTTTTATTTTCTCTTTATAAAGGGGCTCAAACTGTTTTTGCAGATGGAATTAGACATATTGTTGAGAATATGAATGAATATCATGTTACGGTTATGGCTTCTGTTCCTGCTATTTATGAAAGAATTTTTAAGATTATTTCTAAGCAGTTAGAGAATAAGAATTTAAGAAAAAATATTCTTAAGCTAGAAGAGGAATATAAGGATTCTTCTATGGAAGAGAAAAAGAAAGTTTTTGCTGAAATACATGATATGCTTGGTGGAAATGTTAGATTGTTGATTTCTGGTGCTGCTAGTTTAGATCCTACAATTGAGGAGAAGTATAGGAGATTGGGCTTGAATATGGTTCAAGGTTATGGTTTGACAGAGACGTCTCCTGTTGTTGCTGTTGGAAATAAGGTTTTTAATAGGGTTGGTTCTGTTGGAAAAACTGTTCCTCATGTGAAGGCTAAGATAGTTAATGCTGATAAGGATGGAATGGGAGAGCTTGTGGTTTCGGGGCCAAGTATTATGCTTGAATATTACCAAAATGAAGAAGCTACAAAAGATGCTTTACGTGATGTTTGGTTCTATACTGGAGATTTAGCAAAAATTGATGACGATGGTTATATTTTTATTTGTGGCAGAAAAAAGAGTGTTATTGTTTTGAAGAATGGCAAAAATATTTTTCCAGAAGAAATGGAGAATTTGCTAAATAGAATTGAGGGTGTTGAGGAGTCTTTTATTTATGGGATGCCTATTTCAGAAGATCCTAATGATTTGAAGATTTTTGCTGAAGTAGTTTATAACGAGGATATTGTTATGAAAGCATATAAGGTTGAAGATTTTGATGGAATATATGATGCAATTTTTCAAAAGGTTAAGGAGATTAATAAAACAATGCCACCTTACAAAGCGATTAGAGGAATTACATTAACTAATGAAGCATTAATAAAAACTACTACTGGAAAAATAAAAAGAAATGAAAATTTGAAAAAGGTTTTAAAAAATTATGAAGTTAAATAATTTACGTACCCAAGTGCTTGGAAGAAATTTTGAATATTATGAAAAGATTGATTCAACGCAAAAAGAAATTTGGTCAAGAGTTGCCGAAAATAGAATTGAAAACGGTACTGTTATTTGTGCTGGGGTTCAAGAGAGTGGTGTTGGAACTCATGGCAGAGTGTGGCACACTGATGAGAAGAATAATATTGCTTTTTCGTTTTATTTGAACTTGAATGTTGAAATTGAAAAGCTTGATGGAGTTACATTGGAGATTGCCGAGATTATAAGAAGTATTTTTGAAAAGGAATACAATATTTTATTAGAAATCAAAAAGCCAAATGATATTGTTTATAATCAGAAGAAAATTGGAGGAATCCTTACAGAGACAAAGTTAGTTGGTGAATGTGTGAGAGATTTAGTTGTTGGTATAGGAATAAATACGAATCAAACTGAGTTTGCTGATGAGATACATGATATTGCTACGTCTATAAAAAATGAATTTGGCTTTAGTGTTGATAATGAAAAAATAATATCAGAATTTTGTAATTTATTTGAGAAGAAAGTTTATGAAAGGATTAAATAAATGAAGATAGGATTTTTATTTTCTGGACAGGGTTCACAATCTGTTGGAATGGGAAAAGATATTTATGAAAAATATGAAGTGGCTAGAAAAGTGTATGATGAGGTTGAGAAAATTACTGGGATTGATGTGGCTGATATTACTTTTAATCAGCCTGCTGAGATTTTGAATCAGACTAAGTATACTCAGATATGTATTTTAACAATGAGCTTAGCAATTTTGAATGTTTTAAAAGACAAGAAGATAAAAGCTGAGGATTCTGCTGGTTTGAGCTTAGGGGAATATGCTTCATTAATTTATAGTGGTGCTCTTTCGTTTGAGGATGGAATATCAATAATTAAAAAAAGAGGAGAATATATGCAGAATTTATTGCCAGATGGCGATTGGAAAATGGCTGCTGTGTTGGGATTGGATGAAAAAAGTGTTATTTCTGCATGCAATAGTGTGAAAAATGGTTTTGTTGTTCCAGTAAATTTTAACACAATTGGACAAATTGTTGTGTCTGGCGATGCAGAAGGTATTAGTGAGCTACAAAAAATTGCTACTGAATATGGTGTAAAAAAGGTAAGAGTTTTGAATACTGCTGGGCCCTTCCATACTGAAAAATTAGTAGATGCAGCAAATGCTTTGAGAAAAGATTTGAAAAAGATAAAATTTCATGAGTTTAATTCTAAAGTTTTTAAGAATATAGATGGATATGAATATAAAAACAATGATAATATGGCTGATATTTTAGCTAGACATATTGTTAATCCAGTTAAATTTTCAGATGTGCTAAAGAATATGTATACTGATGGAGTTGATACATTTGTTGAAATAGGACCTGGTAAGACATTATCGGGGTTTGTTAAGAGAATGAATTTCGAAAACCCGGTTTATATTTTTAATATAAACAATGTTGATTCTTTAGAATTTACAATCGATAGTTTAAAAAAGAATGTGGAGGTGTTTTAATATGGCTAAAGTTGCTTTGATTACAGGTGCTACAAGAGGAATTGGTAAAGCAATTGCTATTAGGTTGGCTAATGCTGGTTTTGATATTGCTTTGAATTATAGAAAAGAAAATGATGACTTAACTAATACAAAATCAGAAATTGAAAAAGCAGGAGTAGATTGTTTACCTGTTCAAGGAGATATTTCTTCTTTCGAGGATTGTGAGAGAATTGCAAAAGAAATATTTGATAAGTTCGGTAAAATTGATGTTTTAGTTAATAATGCAGGTATTACAAAAGATATGTTGCTTATGAGAATGAAGCCGGAAGATTTTTCAAGTGTTGTTGATGTTAATTTAATTGGTACGTTCAATATGACTAGAAATGTTGTCCCATATATGGTTAAGGCTAGATCTGGTAGGGTTGTTAATATTTCTTCTGTTGTTGGAATTGAAGGTAATGCAGGACAAACTAATTATTCTGCTTCTAAGGCTGGCATTATTGGTTTTACTAAGAGCTTGGCAAGAGAGCTTGGCTCTAGAAATATTTTGGTCAATGCAGTTGCACCAGGATTTATTGAAACAGATATGACGGCTGTTTTGAGCGATTCTGTTAGAGATGAGATTGCTAAGAAAATTTCTTTAAAAAGAATGGGAACAGCTGAAGACATAGCTGGTGTTGTGGAGTTTTTATGCGGCGAAGCTTCAAGTTATGTTACTGGGACAGTTATTCCAGTTACAGGTGGATTAATTTAATTAATAAATCGTTTTGACAATTATTAATCATAGAAAAAAATAAATATAATATTTTTAAAAATTAATTGTTTAAAATAAATTATGAAAGGTGAGTGTTATGAGTAATAGACGAGTTGTTGTTACAGGATTAGGTTGTATAACTCCTATCGGAAAAAATGTTGAAGAGACTTGGAATGGAATTGAAAATGGAGTTTGTGGTGTCGATATTATGAAGTTAGTTAATCCAGAGACTTTTAAAACTAAGATGGATGCTGAGGTTAAGGATTACAACCCACATGATTATTTTGATGTGAGACAGGCCAGACGTTTGGATAGGTCTTCTCAATTTGCTTTGATTGCTGCTAGAGAAGCATTTTTTGATTCTGGTATTTCTGAGGAGAATACGGATTTTAATAATGTTGGTATTTTTGTTAGTTCAGGTATTGGTGGTTTGATTACAATTCAAAACCAATGTGAGGTTAATTTGGAGAAGGGACATAATAGAATTTCACCTATGTTTATTCCTATGTCTATTGCTAATATGCCTGCTGGAAATATTGCTATTGAACTTGGTCTTAAGGGCGAATCTGTTTCTATTGTTACTGCGTGTGCATCTTCTACTCATGCTATTGGTGAGGCTTATAGAACTATTAAACATGGTTATGAAGATGTAATTTTAGCCGGTGGCGCTGAAGCTTCTATTTGTGAAGTTGGTATTGGAGGTTTTGAAAACATGAAAGCTCTTTCTAGTGCTACTGACAAAAATAGAGCGAGTATTCCTTTTGATAAGGAGAGATCTGGTTTTGTAATGGGTGAAGGTTCTGGAATTTTAGTTCTTGAGGAATATGAACATGCTAAAAAAAGGGGCGCTAAAATTTATGGCGAAGTGATTGGGTATGGCGCTACTTCTGATGCTTATCATATTACTTCTCCTTGTCCTGATGGAGCAGGAGCTGTAAATGCTATGAATAGAGCAATTAAAGATGCTGGTATTTTAGCTAGAGATATTGATTACATAAACGCTCATGGAACTTCTACTCATTTGAATGATTCTTGCGAAACTATGGCTATTAAAAAAGTTATGGGAGAAGATTGGAATAATGTTTTAGTTAGTTCTACTAAAGGTAATACAGGTCATTTGCTGGGTGCTGCTGGTGGTGTTGAGGCGGTTATTTGTTCTATGGCTTTAGAAAATGGAATTGTACCACCAACGATTAATTATAAAGTACCTGATTCAGAATGTGATTTAAATATTGTTCAAAATGAGGTTATAAAAAAAGATTTAAATGTAGTTATGTCTAATTCTTTAGGATTTGGTGGGCATAATGCAAGTATTATATTTAGAAAAATGAATTAATTATGAGGTGAATTAAAATGGAGTATGAGAAAATTAAACAATTAATGGATGATATGGGAAACTCAAAATTATCTTCTATTGATATTGATTTTCCTGATGGTACAAAGATCAGTATGAAGAAAAATGAAAATGTTGAAATATCAACTAAAACAATGAAATCTTCTAGTCAAGAAGTTAAGAAAGAGGAGCCTGAGTTAGAGCAATCAAGTAATGAAAATACAGGAAAAATTGTAAAGTCTCCGATGGTTGGTACTTTTTATATCAAACCTAATCCGAGTGCTAATCCTTATGTTGAGGTTGGAAAGAAGGTTAAAAAGGGTGATGTACTTTGTATTATAGAGGCTATGAAACTTATGAATGAAATTGAATCAGAGTTTGATGGCGAAATTGCAGAGATTTTTATAAAAGATGGTGAAGCTGTTGAATATGGGAAGCCATTATTTAAGATAATATAAGCTAATTATTAAGTCTGAAATATAAAAAATAAAATTTATGATTGCGACGTGAGAGATGGTAGTAGAAAATCTTAGAAAAATCAATTAGAGAATCTCACAGGAATGAGGGCGCTGATTGATTTTTCTTAGAATTTCTAAACCACGAAACGAGCCAAAATAAATTTTAATAAAGTAGATTATATAAAAAGGAGTAAAGTATGTTAAACAAAAATGAGATAAAACAAATCATACCTCAAAGAGAACCTTTTTTGATGATTGATGAAGTTGAAGAATATGTACCTGGCGAATCAGCTATTGCATATAAACATGTAAGTGAAGATGAATGGTATTTTAAGGGTCATTTTCCTGGAAATCCAATAATGCCTGGAGTTTTAATTACTGAAAGTTTAGCCCAAACAGGAGCTATTGCAATATTGAGTTTAGAAGCAAATAAAGGTAGAAATGCTTTATTTGCTGGAATTGATAAGATGCGTTTTAAAAAGCAAGTTGTTCCTGGGGATGTTTTAAAATTAGAAGTAAAAATCATAAAACAAAAAGGTCCAATTGGTGTTGGAGAGGCTTTAGCAACTTGTGATGGAAAAATTGTTGCTAAAGGTGAACTTACTTTTGCAATTGTTTAAAAAGGAGATTTTATAATGAATAAAATATTAATTGCCAATAGAGGTGAGATTGCAGTTAGAGTAATACGTGCATGTAAAGAGATGAACATTAAAACTGTTGCCGTTTATTCTGAGGCTGACAAAGATGCTATGCATACTCATTTAGCGGATGAAGCTGTGTGTATTGGCCCTGCAAATTCTACCAAAAGTTATTTGAATTGTAAAAATATTATTGAAGCAGCTAATATTACTGGAAGTGATAGTATTCATCCTGGGTTCGGTTTTTTATCAGAAAATAGTCAGTTTGCCCAAATGTGTGAAGAATCTAATATTAAGTTTATTGGCCCTTCTCATAAGGTTATTGAATTTATGGGAAACAAGTCTAATGCTAAAGAATTTATGAAGAATGCGGGAATTCCTGTTATTCCTGGTTCAGATGGAAGCATAAAAGGGTTAAAAGATGCACTTGCAGTTGCGGAAAGAATAGGGTATCCGGTTATGTTGAAGGCTGCTGCAGGTGGTGGCGGAAAAGGAATTCGTGTTGCAAATTCACCTGAGGAATTAGAGAAAAATTATAATATTGTAAAGCAAGAGGCAAAAATTTCTTTTAATGATGATGAAATTTATATAGAGAAATTTATTAAAAATCCAAGACATGTTGAGATTCAAATATTAGCTGATGAGCATGGAAATGTTATTCATTTGGGTGAAAGGGATTGCTCAATTCAAAGAAGAAATCAAAAGGTAATTGAGGAAACACCTTCAACCATTGTTGATGGAAAGCTGAGAAATAAAATGGGAGAAACTGCTGTGAAGGCTGCTAAATTGGCTGGATATAGTAGTTGTGGAACTGTTGAATTTCTTGTAGATGATGATAAGAAATTTTATTTTATGGAAATGAATACAAGAATTCAAGTGGAGCATCCGATTACTGAGATGAGAACAGGTATTGATATTGTTAAACAGCAAATAAAGATTGCTGGTGGTGAACAATTGAAATTAAAACAAAAGGATGTTGAGTTTAGAGGGCATAGTATAGAATGTAGAATTAATGCTGAAAATCCTTCTAAAAATTTTATGCCTTGTCCTGGTAAGATAACTGGTTTGAATTTTCCAGGTGGTAAGGGAATCAGAATTGATTCAGCAATTTATGAGGGATATACTATTCCTCCGAATTATGATTCTATGATTGCAAAAATTATTGCTTTTGGTGATACAAGAAATGAAGCAATCAGCAAAATGAAAAGAGCTCTTGAGGAAATTGTTATTGAGGGAGTGGATACTAATATTGATTTTTTATTTCAGATTATAAAAAATCAGGATTTCATTAGAGGAAAGTTTGACACATCATTTATTGAAAAAGAAATTTTAAATAAATAATAACTAGTTTCTAAAATGTTATTTTTAATGTGCTTTGTAGCATTTTAGAAACTGTATTATACATTAGCTTTTTTAGGAGTGTAAAAATTATGATTGTTGATAAGATGAAGAAAAGACCACCTACTGCGAAGAATATAAAGTCTAAAATAGATATTCCTGTTGGTAAATGGGTTAAATGTGATAAATGTAAAGAAATTGTTTATAAAGAAACTGTAAGAGAGAATATGAGTATTTGTCCTAATTGTGGTGCTTATTTTAGAATGCATATTAATAAAAGACTTGAAACAATTCTTGATGAGGGGTCTTATAAAAAGTTCGATTTAAATATTGATAATGTTAATCCATTGAATTTAGATGGCTATGAACAGAAAATAAAAACTTTACGAGCTAAAACTGGAATTCAGGAGGCTGTTAGTGCAGGAACAGGAAAGATTAATGGTGAAGATGTTGTAATATGTGTAATGGATAGTGGATTTTTAATGGGAAGCATGGGAAGTGTAGTTGGTGAAAAGATTACATATTCTATGGAGAAAGCTATTGAATTGGGTATTCCATTTATAATTTTTTGCACATCAGGTGGTGCTAGAATGCAGGAAGGAATTATTTCTTTAATGCAAATGGCGAAAACTACTGCAGCTGTCGCAAAATTGAATAAAGCTGGCATTTTGTATATTTCTGTATTGACTGATCCAACTTATGGTGGTGTTACTGCTTCTTTTGCTAGCATTGCTGATATTGTTTTGGCTGAGCCTGGTGCAATGATTGGCTTTGCAGGACAAAGGGTAATAAAACAAACGATTGGACAAGAGTTGCCAGAAGGCTTTCAAACTTCAGAATTTTTACTAGAACATGGTTTTATAGATGAAATAGTTGAAAGAAAAGATATGAAAAGTATGTTATATAAATTGGTTAAATTTCATAAAAGGAGTGATGTTTAATGAAAAAAGTTACTGCATGGGAAAGGGTTGAAATTGCTAGGTCACCTAATCGAAAAACATCTCTTGATTATATTGATGAAATTTTTGATGAGTTTATTGAATTGCATGGCGATAGAATGGGATATGACGACAAGTCAATTGTGTGTGGTATTGCTAGAATAGGTAATCAAAGTTTTACAATTATTGCTGAACAGAAAGGTAGAAATACTAAGGAGAATATTGAAAGAAATTTTGGAATGCCTAATCCTGAAAGTTATAGAAAGGCTATAAGATTTATGAAACAGGCAGAAAAGTTTCGTAGACCTGTTATAACTTTTATTGATACTAAAGGCGCGTATCCTGGAATTGAGGCTGAAGAAAAAGGCCAAGGTGAAGCAATTGCTAGTTCTATGCTTGAAATGGCTGGACTTAAAGTGCCTATTATTTCTATTGTCATAGGTGAAGGTTCAAGTGGTGGCGCTTTAGCTATTGGTGTAGGAAATAGAGTTTTTATGTTAGAAAATGCAATTTATTCGATTCTTTCACCAGAGGGATATGCTAGTATTTTATGGAAGGATTCTTCAAAGGCTAAGGAAGCTGCTGAAAAAATGAAACTTACTGCTTATGATTTGTATGATTTAAATGTTATTGATAAAATAATTGAAGAGTCTGATGAAACAGCAAATACTTTAAAGTGTGAGATTTGCAAGGTTGTAGATGAGCTATTGCAATTGCCTGATGAAGAGCTTGTTGAAGACAGATATGCTAAGTTCAGAAATATTGGTGAGTATAAGAATGTTTAATATTAATTATAATGATTGAAAGGTTGGATTTTGATATGTTACTAGAAAATAAAAAAATATTAATAATGGGAATTAGGAATAAGTGGAGCATTGCGTATGGAATTGCAAAGTCTGCTTATGAAAATGGGGCAAAATTGATTTTTACTTTTATGGGTGAAGATAATAGAAAGAAAATTGAAGAATTAGTTTCTGAGTTTGATGGAAGTAAATGTTATTGTTTAGATGGAGCTTCTGAAGATGAATTGGTTGAGAAATGCTTTAAAAAAATTAAGGCAGAAAATGGAAAAGTCGATGGAATTGTTCATGCGATTGCACATGCGAATACAGAAGATTTACACAATGATTTTATTTATACAAGTAAAGAGGGATTTGCACATGCTTGTGATGTAAGTAGTTATTCATTTGTGCTTGTAGCTAGAATGGCTAAACAATTGGATTTGTTAAATGAAAATGCTAGTTTAGTTACTTTAACTTATCACGGTTCTACTAAAGTTTTAGAAGGGTATAATGTTATGGGTGTTGCTAAAGCTGCGTTAGAGACGAGTGTTAGATATTTAGCTGAAAATCTTGGTAAGGAAGGTATTCGTGTGAATGCTGTTTCTGCTGGACCTATTAAAACTTTATCTGCTAAGGGAATAAAGGATTTTGGAAGTGTTTTAAATATTGTTGAAGAAAAAGCACCATTACATAAAAATGTTACTACTAGTCAAGTTGGGGATGTTGCAACATTTTTATTATCAAATATGTCAAGCTGTGTTACAGGTCACGTACTTTATGCAGATAATGGTTATAATATAATGGGAGTTTAAGTAAAAATATTGCATATTTTGTCAAAAAGATATACAATAACCACAGAATAAAAGAATAGAGGTTTTGTTATGAAAGTTATATTTTTAGATGTAGATGGCGTATTAAATTCTGACGAGTATATTGCAAGAACAATAAAAGAAAAAACTTTAGGAATTTTTGCTGATGTAGATACTGATAAGATAAGGCTTTTACAACAAGCAATTCAAGCTACCGGAGCAAATATAGTTTTATCTACTTCATGGAGATATTCTAAAAGAATAGGTTCATTAAAAGAATTATTAGGTTTATATGGCATTTATACTGATTCAACTCCATGCATAAATCAAGAACGTGGAACAGAAATTAGAACATGGCTTAATGAACATCCAGAAGTTGAAGATTATGTTATTTTAGATGATGAAGTACATGATACTTTTGATGATGAGATGATGGGAAAATTAATAAAAGTATCTGAAAAAGAAGGTAGAGGAAAAGGACTAGGAGTTGGATTGATGCCTTCAGATATAGAAGAAATTATTAATAGGTTAGGAAAAGAAAGAGGAATAGATAGAGAAAGATAAAAATAAAAAAAGACCAGTGTTGTTTAAAAACAAAGCTGGTCTTTCACTCCGAACAGGGAGCTTTTTAGTGAGACAAAAAATAATTATAATTATAATGAGATGTTATTCATTCGACGGTGGTAGAATACCTTTTCAAAATGAATACCGTCTTTGTCATTGGATTCGTTTCGATAATTAGTAAAGAAACGAATATTAGTTTCTTCGAGTTCCTCTTTTGACAAATTAAAAACTTTTGAGTACATTTTAATTTTGTCTTTGTGAACGTCATGAGATGCATTAATATCATTTTCAGCATGATTATCCATCATCCAGGTTCTAAACTGGATTTCAATTTTTACACCAGGTAAAATTGTAGATGTATTTTCAATACCAAGAACGATATGGATTGACTGATATCCGTTTTCCTTTGGCTGAAAGTAAAATTTCATATTATTTTGCAAATGTTTTAATAATGCGAAATCTTCTTCAGTAGGAAGTTGAATATCTGGGTACTTAGCAGGATCAAATTTGCTTGGATCATCTTTTCGTGATAATGGTTCCAAAGCAAATGGAATCTGCAACAAAGTTTTAATCCTGTATTGAGAAAAATTATCAAATTTTTCAATATACTTCAGGAAATTTTTCCTATCCTGTCTGTTCAAGTTACACAGTACGTTTACAACTTTGGATAAAAGAAAGCACGTCGTGTTCATGCCTTCATGCAAAATGAATCTAATACCGAACCGGTCCATTATTTGTGATGGATCAAATTCATCTGATAATTTTAGCAATTTGGCAAGTTCACTTTCAAGTGATTTGCGTCTAGCAATAATATCTACATCAATTGCCGATTGATATTCTGAATTCAGCCATGCAACGATATACATACAAACATGTAAAATTTCAGATACAATATTTGTAGTCTGAAAAGTCTGCTTGCGAGCTAGAATGCTTTTTTCCAACTTATCCAAAAAGTAATCTAAAATTGCTTCATCAGTTTCATTCTGTGAATCAAAATTCTGTACATGTTTGAGTAAATTTTCTTCTACTTCAACAGCATTTACAGAAGCTTCCTGAGTTGAAACTACGTAATTTGCGTGAATCATTTCTGCCATCTCGTGTGACATTGCCATTTTAGTTTCTTTCATGTTGTATTGCCTCCTTGATGCTATTTTTGTCTCACTATAGATAAAATCTATAAAATTATTATAGCATAAATTTCCTAAAAATCAAATAGCACGCGAAAAATAAGGTTGATTTTTATTCTAAAAACTATTGCAAAAAAAAAATTGTTATGATATAAATAGAAAAGTAGGAATTGTTCCTATTTTTAAAGGAGCTTAATTATATGGAAAATTATTCAAAACAAAGAGAAGAAATAATGGAAGTTTTAAAAAACAGCTATGATCACCCTACAGCAGAAGAAATTTATCAGAGAGTGAAGAAAAATGGCTCAACTTCAAGCAGAGGAACTGTTTATAGAAATTTGAAATTGTTAGTTGAGACAAACCGAATACTAAAAATTTCTATGCCTGGATTGAAAGATAGATATGATTTTATTAGAAAAAAACATAGCCATTTTATTTGTACACAATGTAATAGAGCAATTGACTTTGAATATGATTTTGAAATTGAAGCTTTGAAAAAAATATTAAGTACAGACGTATATTTTATAGATAAAAATAGCATAACTATATCTGGAATATGTAAAAATTGTACTAATAAAAATATAGGAGGGTAAAAAATGGAATTAAAAGGATCAAAAACAGAGAAAAATTTAATGGAGGCTTTTGCTGGAGAATCACAAGCAAGAAATAAATATACTTATTTTGCTAGTAAAGCTAAAAAAGAAGGATATGAGCAAATTGCAGCTATATTCCAAGAAACAGCTGATAATGAAAAAGAACATGCTAAAATGTGGTTTAAATTATTAAACGGAGGAGATATTCCTTCAACAGAAGAAAATTTATTAGCAGCAGCAGAAGGTGAGAATTTTGAATGGACAGATATGTATGAGAAAATGGCTGAAGAAGCTAAAGAAGAAGGATTTGACCATATAGCCTTCTTATTTACAGAAGTTGCTAAAATAGAAAAAGAGCATGAAGCAAGATATAGAAAATTATTAGATAATGTTAAAGATGGAAAAGTTTTTGAAGCAGGAGAAGTTAAAATATGGAAATGCAGAAATTGTGGACATATTGTAGTTGGAACAAAAGCTCCAGAAGTTTGTCCTGTATGTGCACATCCAAAAGCTTTCTTTGAAATCAAAGCTGAAAATTATTAATAAATTAAATATGATTATTTTAGGAGATGAATTTTTGTTCATCTCTTTTTTTATAAGTGAAAATACTATAAATATTATAAAAATATCAAAATAAAATAAAAATGCATTGATAACAAGTTACCAAATTGGCATGGCAAAAATGGTAAAAAAACTAAATATTAAATTTGCTTATGATAATATATGTAATATAAAATCAAAAGAAAGAGGAAAAAATTATGAAAAAAACAAAAGTGTTATCAATATTAATAATATTGTGTATGATGTTTAGTGTGGTGTTACCTATGTTTACGAATAGAGTTTACGCAGTTACTAAAAATGAAGTAACATTAAATTTTAAAGGTGGGATTATTCATGATGGTTATGTAGAATATAGCAAAATAGGAAAAGTACAATTATTTAAAGGTGATG
>ERZ824488.3080-NODE-3080-length-13272-cov-3.380570_pt1 | contig 13272 bp, 8 predicted proteins | sample MGYA00519936_ERZ824488 | MGnify/ENA primary metagenome ERZ824488 (study PRJEB31778, sample SAMEA3449153) | human gut metagenome | biome: human gut; feature: human-associated habitat; material: faeces | place: United Kingdom | collected 2010/2012 ... | reverse complement strand
CAGCAATACCGATCAGCGGGATTCCAAGTGTGTGAGCTTCCTGAACACAGATTCTCTCTTTTTTCGGATCTACGATAAAGATTGCATCCGGGATTCTCTTCATGTCTTTGATTCCGCCCAGGTTTTTCTGCAGTTTATCCAGCTCTTTTTTCAGTGCGATAACTTCTTTCTTCGGCAGAACATCAAATGTTCCGTCTTCCTGCATAGCTTCAATCTCTTTCAGTCTAGCGATTCTGCTCTGAATAGTTTTGAAGTTAGTCAGCATACCACCTAACCATCTTTCGTTTACATAGTACATTCCACAACGCTCTGCTTCAACTTTGATAGCATCCTGAGCCTGTTTCTTTGTACCAACGAACAGGATTGTGCCGCCTTCTGCAGCGATGTCAGATACAGCTTTATAAGCATCATCTACCATTCCAACGGATTTCTGCAGGTCGATAATGTAGATTCCGTTTCTTTCTGTGTAGATGTACTCTGCCATTTTAGGGTTCCATCTTCTTGTCTGGTGTCCAAAATGTACACCGGCTTCCAGTAACTGTTTCATTGAAATAACGCTCATGATTTCAATCTCCTTTTTTGGTTTTAATCTTCCCCGTACTTCTCATTCTTTTCGAGACCTGCTTGCAGGCACCTTCTCGGAATCGGCACGGGTGTTTTATGCATCGTTGTGATTATAGCATAAGCTTTTTTCGGTTACAAGTCTTTTTTTTTATTTTCTTTTATATCCAAATAACCAGTATGTCGGAATCACACATAACAAAATTTCTATCATAACACTGCAAAGCATTCCTGCCGGAATCCGCTGCCACAGACTGCTCCAGAAACTGCTTCCGAAAAGGCTCCACAGATTTGCTGCTATATGTGCAACGATGCTGATCCACAAAGTTCCGGTTTTATCATAGATGATCGCAAGCATCACTCCCATACATGTTGCATAAAAAAACTGTACAACATTGCCATGATAGATACCGAATAATAACGCAGATATTGCAATTGCTGCCTGTGGTTTGACCCAGTCTTTCAGTCTGTGGAATACGATTCCACGAAACATCAGTTCTTCACAGATGGGTCCGATAATTCCCACTACCAGAATCATAAAGCCTACCGGCTGTCCGGAAAATGCCTGTTCAGACACCTCACTGTAGCCGGTAAACAGATCGTTCAGATGCAATCCATTGATCAGATCATTTAAAAACTGTCCTGTGGCAATTGCCAGGATGATCACACTGAACCAGATCACCGGAGGTGCCCACACAAAAGCTTTTCCTGTTCCACTGAATCCTTCTTTCCGATGCATCTGATCTTTCCGGTAAAACAGATACAGGATTATCGCTGCTGTAAGATCACCGATCAGAGTAACATATAACGTACTGTTGATCAGACGCTGTCCGGCACTGGCAGTCTCCTGCAGTCCGCCCGCCTGTATCAGATATACCAGATACAAAGCGATCGTCGCAAGCAGTGTGGCTCCATAATGAATCAAAAACGGATAAATCAGACGCCAGATCTGCCCGGCTGTGGAATACCGGAATTTTTTCTTTTTTTTCTCAGGTTCCGGCATTTCTTTTTCTTCTTTTTCCAGTTTCCGTGTCTCCGGTATTTCAGATTTCTTCACTTTTTCTCTGTCCGGAATAATATTCCGCACAGATTCAACATTTTCTGTAGTTTCTTCATCGTTCGGACTGGCAAGGATTCCCAGATCTTCCACACTGTCTGCGATATAGACAGCACCTGCTTTTTCCAGTTCTTCCCGGCTTCCGTATCCGTAGGCAACCCCGATGCATTGCAGACCACAGCTTATGGCACCCTGTACATCGTGACTCCGATCGCCTACCATAAGAACCTTGTCCCGTTCTTCTTCCAGATGCATCCGCCGTAAAGCCTCTTCAATAACCTCCGCCTTCTCCGTTCTTCTTCCGTCAAGTTCGCTTCCCACAATCGCAGTAAAATAATCTGCAATCTGAAAATGCTCCAGAATCTGTCTTACGTAGACCTCCGGTTTAGACGATGCCACAGCAAGGATCTTATTATTAATTTTCAGAAGTTCCAGTAATTCCGGAATCTTCGGATACAGACGGTTTTCAAATATTCCCGTTGTAGTATACCGTTCCCGGTAATATACAACTGCCTTTTCTCCCTCTTCCTCGCTGAGACCTGCATATTTCATAAACTGTTCTTTTAAAGGAGGACCGATAAAACACTGCAGATTTTCCGGATGTTCTTCTTTTTTTCCCAGTTTTTCCAGTGCATACTGCACACAGTTAATAATGCCCTCTCCGGACTCTGTCAATGTTCCATCCAGGTCAAATAATATTACTTGTGACATAGTTACGTCCTGCTCTCTTTTCTTTTATGCTCGGAACTGCTCATTACCTTCGCAGTTCCGAGTCAAAACACCCCGCAGAATAATACCTGCCGGATAGTTACTTATGCTCCATAATAAGCATCGATACCGTTGGCGATACCCTGTACCATTTTTGTCTGATAAGAAGTGCTTGCCATATTCAGATCTTCTGTACGATTGGTCATGTATCCCATTTCAACGATACTCACCGGAATGGAGCTCCAGTTGATGCCACTCATGGTATCCGTCTGCATTACACCCTGGTTTTTAGCTCCTGTAGCTGCACAGAAACAGTCTACTATTTTTCTTGACAGTGTCTGGCTGGCACTGATCACACTTTTTCCCAGATACGGATTGCTGTTGGACGGTGCCATCGTCAGTGCTCCTGCTACGGATGTATTATCAGATCCATTGGCATGGATGCGAACCAGAATATCTGCTCCCTGATTGGCAGCCATCTGTGCGCGTTCTGCATTGCTGATATTGACATCATGTGTCTCACGGATCATATAAACCTGATATCCACGTGCCTGAAGCTCATCTCTCAGTTTCAAAGAAACCTGAAGTGTCAACTCATACTCGTTTAGTCCGGATGCATTTCCATGAGTTCCGGATGCAACTTTAGGCTTTTTCTGAGATGCTCCGGGACCGATCGACTCTTTTGCACTGTTTCCTTTTCTCTGGTGACCTGCATCAATGGCAATAATTTTGTTTTTGGAACCTCCACCTGTTGTCGTGCCGGTTGTCTGACCAGGTACCCAGGCTCCGCTTCCATTAACGTAATAACTTCCGATCCAGGTGTTTGCTGCCATGGCTCCACTTCCTGTCAGATAATACCAGGTTCCTCCCAGATTCAGCCAGCCCGTTGCCATCGCTCCGCTTCCGTTCAGATAATACCAGGTTCCTCCCACATTCACCCAGCCGGTCTCCATCCATCCTGCACCGTCAAAATAATACCAGGTTCCGTTGATCTGTTCCCAGCCTGATCTGGTATATCCTCCGTCACTGTGACGATACCACCAACGACCACCGCTGCTTATCCACTCATTTTTTGCCTGTGTTTTTCCTTCGATCCAGACACCATTTTCATCCACATAATAATTGCCGATCCAGGTTTCCTTCGCCTTTTCTCCTGCCTGGTTCAGATAATACCAGCTTCCGTTTTCTTCCTGTACCCAGCCTTCTGCATGAGCTTTTGTCGGAAGAATTCCTACCAGAAACAGCATTACAAATAGCATACCGATCATTTTCAGTTTTTTCATCTGGCATTTCCCCTTTCTTTTTTCTGTCACTTTTTCTTATTCTCAGGACGCAAAGTACTGATCAATTCCATCTGCTATCCCCGTCACCATCTGCTGTTGATAATCTGCTGTCTGCATCCGGGTATCTTCCTCCTGATTGGTCATATATCCCATCTCAACAATGGTTGCAGGAATACTGCACCAGTTCAGCCCACTCATCTCATCGGTCTGATACACGCCCTGATTATTTGCCCCTGTGGAAGCACAAAACGCAGTGATGATACACTGTGACAGTTTCTGACATTCAGCAATCATTTCCTGACTCAGATATGGGTTAGCCGTACTAGGTGCCATTGTCAGAGCTCCTGCTACAGAGGTATTATCCGACCCATTGGCATGGATGCGAACCAGAATATCTGAACCCGATTCCGCTGCAAGCTGTGCCCGCTCCGCATTACTGATATCCACATCATTGGTTTCCCGGATCATATAGACTTCGTATCCCCTTGCTTCCAGTTCATCGCGAAGCTTCAGTGCCACATCCAGATTCAGCTGATATTCCGTTACTCCTGTTGTTCTTCCGGTCGTTCCGGATGCCACCTTTGCTTTTGTCTGAGACGCCCCCGGCCCAATTGGCTCCTGTTCACTGTTTCCATGTGCCTGATGGCCTGCATCAATGGCAATTTTCCTTCCATTGCCTTCCGGAGTCGGTGTCGGTGTGACAATCTCCGCCTCTACGGTTTCTGCCGGTTCTTCTGTCCCGGTCATTTTCCTGAGATTTGAATCTGTCAGAAGAAGGTACTGTATTCCCTCTTCTTCTCCTACTATAACACTCTCATCCTGCAGTTTTTCCACAAAAGCCTGGTAATCTTTCTCGTTCTTTTTCAGATGCAGCAAAACAGCTGCCACATCTTCCTGCGTATATGCTTCTACCTGACCTTCCTGTGATGTATACCGGAGATCTGCGGTCATAATTTTTACATCATTATGTTCTACCGCCTTTTTGATCTCCGTGATCAGATTCTTTTTCTGTACTGCTGGATCTGTCGGATCATCCGTAGGCTCCGGTGTCACCGTCTGCGTCGGTGTTATCTGCGCTTCTTTTGCCTCCTGTTCCTGTTGTGCCTGTTGCATCTGTTCCATCTGCTTTCTGGCTTTTCCATATCCCAGGATGGCTGCAAGACCCAGGGCAAGCACCACGACCACAATTCCCATGATCATGATGTTCACTCTGGTTCCTGAAGGTTTTTTCATAATTGCTCCTCCTTCCGGAAATCACGCTTACATTCTTTCCGGTGCTTCAAATCCAAGCATATCGATACATGCTTCCAGAATATTTTTTACCAGCATCAGCAAAGCCAGATAGGATTCTTTCTTCGCCTGATCCTCTTCAGCCAGAATCTTTGTTTCATGATAGAAGCGGTTAAATGCATTTGCAAGTTCATAAATATAAGAACAGATTTTATGCGGTGCTTTCTCTTCATAAGCATTCGTGATCACCTGATTGAATTTGGATGCTTCCAGCATCAGCGCTTTCTCACTGTCACTTCCTGCCGCCAGAATCTTCAGGGTATCCAGATTGCCGCCTTCTTCTTTATATCTGTTCAGGATAGATTTGATACGAACGGTTGTATACAAAATATACGGACCGGTATTTCCTTCAAAAGATGTAAATCTTTCAATATCAAAAATATAATCTTTGGATGCCTGGTTGGACAGGTCTCCGTATTTGATTGCAGAAAGTCCTACGATTTTTGCAGTCGCTCTTGCATCTTCTTCTTTGATGCTGCGGTTGTCCACGATTTTTTTATACATCTCTTCGTTGATATCACGAATCAGATTTTCCAGACGCATCACACCGCCTTCTCTTGTCTTGAACGGTTTCCCGTCTTTTCCGTTCATGGTACCAAAACCAAGGAACGTCAGTTTGGTATCATCTTTTACCATACCTGCTTTTTTGGCACAGCGGAATACCTGAACAAAATGCATCTCCTGACGTTTGTCTACCACATACATGATCTCATCCGGATTGTATTTTTCCATACGTTCCACGATAGTAGCAAGGTCTGTGGTTGTATACAAAGCAGCACCATCCGATTTTAAGATCATACACGGAGGTACCTCTTTGGTATCCGTCTCTTCTTTTACATCTACGACAACCGCACCCTGGTCTTCATAAGCCAGTCCCTGATCCTTCAGCTTCTGTACCATCGGTGCAATGGTATCCTGTACATCAGATTCTCCGTTCCACAGATCAAAGTCTACGTTAAGGTTTGCGTAGTTTTTCTTCAGGTCAGTAACCGATACCTGCAAAATATGTTTCCATAATGCACGATATCCTCTGTTACCCATCTGCAACTGATGGGTTGCTTCCAGAGCTTCTGCTTTATACGATTCGTCTTCTTTTGATTTTCCACTGGCTGCCGGATAAATTTCTTCCAGCTCACTGATGGTAAATGGAGCTTCTGTCGGATATTCTCCTTCGTAATCTTCCTGGAAATATACCAGTTCCGGTTTTCTTTTATGCAGTTCTGTGATGATCAGACCCATCTGCAGTCCCCAATCTCCCAGATGAACATCACCGATAACTTTATGTCCCAGATATCTTCCCATTCTCTTGATACTCTCACCGATAATTGCAGAACGCAGATGTCCGACATGCAGTGGTTTTGCAACGTTTGGTCCGCCGTAGTCAAGAATCATGGTCTGTGGATTCTTTGCTTCTTCCACACCCATTTTCTCACTGTTTCTCATCTCTTCCAGATACTGCGCCATATATGCTCCGGATACTTTCAGATTAATGAATCCCGGATTAACAGCTTCTGCCATCTCGAGCACTTTGCTGTCGGCAAGTTTTGCCACTACATCATTGGCGATCATGATCGGGGCTTTATGATATACTTTTGCACCTGCCATAGCACCATTACACTGATATTCACACAGGTCCGGCCGATTCGACAGCGTAACCTTTCCCATATTTTCATCATAACCGGCTTCTTTAAAAGCGGTCATTACTTCATTGGAAATCAATTCGATTATTGTTTTCATACTTTCCTAAAACTCCTTTGTTAGAATCGTTACATTATATCATGATTCGCACCTTCGGTGCTTGACGCTGCTTTCGCAGCTATCATGATCGCCATTCGCCGCTCCCGATGAACAAACTTCGTTTGTTCCCGCTCGCTAACGCTCATTATATCTTATCACGGGCACACAGGCTGGTCAACTAAAAGAATTCACCCTGTCTGCCCCTCTATCAACTGTTTTTATGCAGACACGCTCCAGATTCCCCGCCCACATAAAGAAAGACAGAAGCGATTGTTTGTTTTTATTCCACGGATCACTTCTGTCTTTCATCTGCTATGCTTCTTCCTGTTTTTGTCTTCCTGCTTTGCTTTGTTTATAACAGTATTTCAAAATATCACTTCTGCGGACAATACCAATAAAATTATCCGCATCATCCAGTACCGGAACAAAGTTCTGCTTCATGGCCGTATCCACCAGATCCTCCATGTTACAGTTAATATCCACTGTCTGGTACTTCCATCGGAGAGGTACTCTGCTGATGCTGCAATCCTCCGCTTCCCGGATATTCAGAAACCATTTTTCCTTGATATACCGGAGCAGATCTCCCTCTGTTACAGTTCCCACATATTTTCCGTTCTTATTTAACATCGGAATAGCAGTATATTTGTGATATTCAATTTTTTCAAGTACCTGACGCAGAGTGTCATCATTTTCCACATAGGCAACTTCATTTTTTGGTGTTAAGAAAAATAAAATGTTCATTTACTATAAATCCCCCATAGAAATCTTTTTTTGAAATGACCGGACATTCTTCCCTTTCATTTCAGTTTTCCGTTACCAGTATAACCCATTTTCCATCCGATATGGTGAATTTCGCGTGAATAATTTCTAATATTTTTCTTAATTTAATTCTGAACACTCGTATCCTTTTTCTACTCGTGACGAAGTGCATCGATTGGATTCAGATTTGCTGCCTTAATGGATGGAAGCAAACCGAAGATAATACCGATTGCCATAGAAAATACTACAGCCAGTACACTGACAGGTACGCTGATCGCCACCGGAGTCTGAGACATCTTCGATATCACCTGTGACAGGATCACTCCGGCGATTACTCCAAGAACCCCTCCGATACTGGTCAGCACAGCAGCTTCTGTAAGAAACTGCCACAGGATCCTGTTTTTTCTCGCTCCGATTGCTTTTTTCAGACCGATCTCACTGGTACGTTCCGTAACGGATACAAGCATAATATTCATAACACCGATACCTCCGACCAGAAGAGAGATGCTTGCGATCCAAAGCAGCTGTTTGTTGGTATTTTCACTGACTTTCTGCAGGTTCTTAACTGTTTTCAACAGATCCGCCGCCTTATAAGAGACATTGCCACTGTCAGCACCACTGCTGCCGGCACCGTCCATCATTTCCTCTTCAGAATCAATCATACCGGAACCGGTCTGTCCGGTTACCGCCTGATTCATAATGTCCTCCACTTTTTTTCCTACAGAACTCATCAGGTCTGTCTCACTAGCCATCACGCTGACTTCTTCCGGCTCATCATAATTATAGACAACCGACCAGGTACTGTCCGGAATCAGCACGATTCCGTTGGTATTCTGATTATACGTATAGTAATCTTCCAGACTGTTGATCACCGGTTCGAAAGCATCTGACTTGCGGATACAACCGACCACGGTAAATGGTTCCCCACGGAGTTCTATGGTTTTTCCCACCGGATTGTCTCCCGGAAATAATGTCTGCACTGCCACATCGTCAAGCAGCACCACTTTCCGGAACTCTTTAAAGTCGCGTTCTACAAAATCCCTTCCATTTTGTATTACATAACCTTTTGTTTTCAGAAACTCCGCATCCACACCGTACACACTTCCACTGTCCAGGCTGGTGTTCCGATAGGTGATTCCGTCCGCATACCCTCTGCGGTTATAAAAAGTCGCACTTTCAACCCCTTCAAGACTACGAATCTGTTCTTTCTGTTCATCGGAAATCACGGAAATATTATCCGGCAGACCATTGTCCATCCAGTACTCACTCTCTCCCTGGTAAAGCCGTACATCCACATTGTTGTTTCCTGCACCGATCAGATTCTGTTTGATCTGCTCGTTGGTTCCCTGAATCGTAGATGCGATGGAAATGATGGAAGCAATACCTATAATAATCCCCAGCATGGTCAAAAATGACCGCATCTTATGAGACCATATCCCCCGAAAGGCCAATCTGATATTTTCTAGCATTGTTGTTCCTCCCATCTGCCGTTAATAGTTATAAAGGTCATCAAGCGTACCTTCTTCTGTCTTTGCACCCTCTCTGACATCTTTTCCATAAGGAAATGTGATCTTATCATCCATACTCAGACCGCCTGTAATCTGATAACTGGATCCATACTGAATACCGCCAACCTGTACTATCTGTTTGGTCAGATGTCCGGTTCCGTCGTCCTTCATAACGTAATACTGGCCGTTTTCTGTCCGCACAAAAGGTTTCTCCAGATAGATTCCTTGTCCCTGTCCGTCGCCCTCATCCAGCAGTGTAAGTTCTGCCCAGCTGTTATTACTAAGTCCGCTTGCATCTGCAATGTATGCGGTAAAGGGATAGGAAGATGCATTGGCTCCGTCCTGTCCGTTATCGGATGGATACGGAGAAATTTCCCGTACTTCTGCGGTAAAGCTGACACCATTGTCATAACTGTATCCGCTCAGTGTAGCTCCCACTTTCAGTTTATTCATTTTAGATTCACTGACCGTTCCCTGCACATAAAGTCCTTCACTGCTGACCACCTGAATCAGCGGTTTTCCATCGTTGCTTTCTTTTTCGGGATCACCGACTGTTTTCACCACACCATTTAATGTACTCTTAATTGTCTGGTTATTCAGCTTTTTCTGGATATCTTTAATCTCAAGATTGGTCTCTTTAATATCCAGCTGATAATCCCTGATTTCTTTTTCTTTATCCTTGATCTGCTGCTGAATCTCTGCAGCTGTTCCTCCATAAGAAGTTCCTGCATCACCGGATCCTGTCGTATCAGAAACAGTATCGGTAGAGATCACTTTTCTGCTTCCACTTCCCATTACGCTGGTAACTGTCAGATAGCGAATGGAAGCACGGCTTTTCTTTGTGCTCATTCCATCCACGGTATTTTCCTGTTCTGCCGTTTCCTGAAGAGTGCCGTCTTCCGGTGTCGGTTCCGGGTTCTCTCCGGGAGTAACTTCCGGCGATACCGATGGTTCGGTTGGCTTTTCTTCCGGATTCGATGGTTCAGGTGGCTCCGGACTTTCTCCCGGCTTTGTTGGCTCACTTGGATCGGTCGGTTCAGCTGGCTCTCCCGGTGTCTCTCCACTTTGCTTTTTGCTCAGATCCACCAGATATTCCCCGTCCTCTTTTACATCCGCTGCAAAATCCCCATCTGCTCCGTTCTGTTCCCACGCCTTTATAAGATCACCATTTTCTTCTCGAACCTCAATACGAAAATATTTTCCATCTTCTTTTCTTTCCAGGAAAAAACTTCCTTTTACAATACCATCTTTTTTCACCAGATAGGTCAGTGGTTTTTTCTCTGTTCCATCTCCCTGATAGGCACTGGCTCCTTTTTCAAGAACCGCTGCTGCTTTCAGATCCTCCGGCAGTTGACCATCACTGTCATCTGTTTCTTTTTCAAGATTTACCTGAAACCGGTCAGTATCCGCTACCTGAAAATCATCTTCCGTAATCTTCTGTCCCCAGATTTTTAACAGTTCTCCATTGCTTACATCGCCCTCCCGGATCTCAATCACAAAGAAACACTGTTCCTCTGCCATTCGGTTTAAAAAACTTCCCAGAATCGCACCGTCAGCAGCACACAGAAAATGATACGGTTCTTCCACCGTTCCCTCTCCCATATACGGTTCTGCCTCCGCTGTAAGCTCCTGATAAGCCTCTGCCGGCTCTTCCGGCTCTATGGACGGATCCTCCGGTTCCTCGCCCGGATCTTCCGGTATATCCAATCCCGGATCTTCATTGCCGTTATCACTGGACGGTTTTGTATTCTTTAATTTTGTAATTTCCCTGTTTGCTTTCTCTATGTTCAGTTCGATTCCCTGTTTTTCCAGTTTTTTCATTTCCAGATCCAGATTCTCCAGGGTCATATCATACGTGAGCAGATCATCGCCGACCTTTACCGTATCTCCTTCTTTTACATGTATTTTCTTTACTGTCTGTGAATCTGCCAGATAAATATTCTGTGATACATCTGAAGTAATATTTCCTGACAGACTGTTGTCGGACCATCCACCGCCACCTGACATGTCACTGACAGATACCACCTTTACCGTACTCTGACTGCTTGTTTTCACCGCATATACAGTTACCCCTCCAAGCAGGAGTACTCCTGCAGCAATAAAAGCCACAATCCATTTTTTCTTCATGGCTGCTCCTCCTTTTTCATTATGCCGTCGCGGATAATTACTTTTCTCTGTGCTTTCGCTGCAATCTCACTGTCATGGGTGATCATCAATACGCTTACTCCTTCATCGTTCAGGCTCTGAAACAGTTCCATAACCTGTTCTCCGGAAGTACTGTCCAGGGCACCGGTCGGCTCATCTGCCAGAAGGATCTTCGGCCGGTTAACCAGTGCTCTGGCAATCGCTACTCTCTGTTTTTGTCCACCGGAAAGCTGATTCGGCTGAAAATTCACTCTGTCTTCCAGTCCTACACGGGTCAGTGCCTGCAGTGCCCGTTCCCGTCGCTCTTTTTTCGCAACCCCCGCATAGGTCAGTGGCAGTTCCACATTTTCCAGTGCAGTCTGTCTTGACAACAGCTGAAAGTTCTGGAAAACAAACCCAATCTTTTTCAGTCTCAGATCTGACATTTCATTTTCCGTACATTTGCTGATATCCTGTCCGTCCAGAAAAAACTGGCCGGAAGTCGCCTGATCCAGACATCCTACAATATTCATCAGCGTCGTCTTACCGGAACCGGAAGGTCCCATAATGGCCACATATTCTCCTTGTTCCATCTGGAAATCAATATGTTTCAGAACCGGAATGACCATTTTCCCTTGAAGGTAATCTTTGCAGATATCTTTTAACTCAAGAATCACTGTGCATCCTCCGTTCCTCCGATGACATCTTCGCTGCCATCAGCATTTGACTCATTCTGCTGCATCCCGTCTTCTGTGAGATCTTCCTGATTCGTCTCGCCGGAATCCACTCCATCCACATTCTCATCAGAAAGATCACTGCCGGAACCATCTTTTTCTGAGTAATCTTCATTCGAAAGATCCATATCGTCTCCATCCGTCACCGGGTTGCTCTGCCCCATCTGACCGTTGCTTCCCACTGCAGTCTTCATGCCTTCTTTTAATCCGTCTTCCGGATAAGTGATCATATCATCTTTACTCAGTCCATCTGCAATCTCATACTGGAAAAGTTCATCATCATGCTGTCCCAGCGTCACAGAACGCTTCTCCAGTTTTCCTTTTCCATCGTCAACCCAAACATATGGGCTGTCCGTATCTGCATCACAGATGAAAGATTCATCCAGCCAGATACCCGCCTTTTCCTCACTCTGTCCGTAATCGGCTTCCACATAAACATGCTGTCCAAGCATCAGCCCCTCAGAAGAATCCAGTTCGATATAGAACGGATAGGAATTGGACTGGGTGGATCCGTCACCGCTGCTGAAATAATAGCCATTATTGGAACCGTTGCCCGGATTTTCCTTATCTACCGCACCCATCGTTCCTTTCCAGGTGACAGAATCATCTACTCTGGAATGTACGATTACAGCCTGCCCCGGCGTTACAGATGCGATATTCTGTTCGTTTACCTTACATTTAATTCGAAAATCTCCCATTGCAATTATGGACATGAATGCCTGGCTGTCTCCTGAATAAGAATTACTGTCCTGATTTCCGTTATTGATGGATTTGACTACACCATCAATCTCACTGGTAACCTGACAGTTCTCGATGGAGTCCTGTAATTTCTGAATCTCCACCTGTTTGCTTTTCTTTTCATATTCGCTCTGTTTCAGTTCCATCTGGGCACTCTGGATCTGCATTGTATAGTCAAGCTGTGCATCATTTCCTGCACTCCTTTTTTCCTTTTCCAGTGCAGCAATCTCATTTTGTTTATTTCCGATATTGTTATCGATCCGTTCCAGCTCCAGCTTTGCTTTTTCCAGGTCTTCCTGTGATTTTTCTGTATCATAAGAGAATAGCGGATCTCCCTTGGATACTTCCTGTCCGACTTCCACATAAATATCTTTTACTGTTTTATCCTGACTCTGCTGAATGTCCACCTGTTTCTGTGTTTCTACCACACCGGCAAAGCGATTCACTGCCCCGTTACCACTTCCCGGATTCATCAGATTATCTACGCTGTTTACATATACTACATTTTCCGTACTTCCATCCGATGATTTTCTGCCGAACAATGTCCACACACCGATTCCGATTACCACAACGGCTGCAACAGCTGCTCCGGTAAGAATAATTTTCTTTTTCTTCATGTCTGCCTCCTGTATCTGATAGGTTCTCATGGTTTCAGTATATCATAGTGCATTCTGCTCTTCCTTACTTTTTCTTTACATTTCTATGGACATTTCCGATAGTTACTGTTCACTCCGTGCCCAGCAACACGCTGCGCGATGCACAGAATTTATGCT
>ERZ824488.3076-NODE-3076-length-13280-cov-7.464953_pt1 | contig 13280 bp, 9 predicted proteins | sample MGYA00519936_ERZ824488 | MGnify/ENA primary metagenome ERZ824488 (study PRJEB31778, sample SAMEA3449153) | human gut metagenome | biome: human gut; feature: human-associated habitat; material: faeces | place: United Kingdom | collected 2010/2012 ... | reverse complement strand
TGCATCGGAGAGCAGCTCCTGCAAAAGCTCCCTTGATCCGCTGTCGTTCAGGTTTGTGTACTCGATTTTATTTACTGCCGGCTGCAGTTCAGAAAAATCTCCACTTCTTCCACAGCCTGCAAATACAGAGACGCCAAGAAGCGTGCATAACGCAAGTGCTGCTGTCTGCTGGTTCAATTTCATCTATTTTGATCTTCCTTTCTTCGTCTGCAAAACTCTTCATGCTGCTTAGGATACCTCTTAGCGCATAATATCTTTGTTAAGAGCGCGCAGTTTGCGGAGAAGCCTTCACAACTGGCATGCTGTTAATTTCGTAATGACGAAGCAGGATATCGGCCCTCGGCCGTACTTGTCATCACACACATCGCAGAGATCTTCTATCATTGCCACCGCATTGAGGGCAGCGACATATCGAAGGGATTCTTAATGCATCCGCGAATTTGTTCTCAATGGTCTTCAACCATCGGTGCGGCGCAGTCGCTGTAACGGGCGCAGATGGCGCATTCGTGCAGACCTCTTTCGCCATGACTTTGACATCTCGCTTTTCCCGCAGGAGCATCTGTGCATAGCCTTTCCCGACATTCGTCCGTCCCATACCTTCGTACTCCATAAATAATTCACAAGGGCAGACACCATTTTCCCCCATGATGACGCTTCGCTTTCAGCCTTACCCGGTGTGCCGATTATTTCTTGCATCCCTAAGCACATGGTACTGCGTAAAGGCTCACGCTGCATCTCCGTTCTTGATGTAGGCGGCAAGAATGGCAATAAACTCCGAAGGAAGAGGCTCCCGCTTCAAGGGATACTTCGCGATGGATCTCAGCGCCTCTCTTTCCGTTTCCCATACCCGATCCACCGCAAAGCAGACGCTGCGCTCTACGTCGAAAATGCAGGTGTGATAGTGTCCGGCAACCGCCGGGTACAGCCACCATTCGGCAAACGGTATCCGGGCCGGCTGCCGTGTCGTCAGATAGACCGCATACGAAACGTGAAAAAAGCGAGTGCTTTCCGCAGATAGGCCAAGCCAGCGCAAAAGCCCGTATATGTCCCCCATTTCCATGGATCACTACGCCACCTCTCTGCCCTCGACTTTTTCGATCTCGTCCCGAAGGGAAGATAAAAGTTCCTTTATCTCCCCTTCCTCCAGCATGAGCAGCAGGAACACCAGTGCAACAGCGGAAAAGCAATATATGCCCCGCTCCAAATCGCTGTATGCCCGTCCGGTAATGCGAAGCTTCTCCGCCATCTGCTCCTGTGTCAGTCCCCTGCGTTTTCTCAAAGCGCCGACATATTCCGAGAAGAATTTTCGGAGTATTTCTTTATATGGATTCATGTGCTGAGACCTCCGTTTCGACAGATTTCTGCATCTTCTGCAAAAATCTTATCCCATCACGAAGTACGCTTCCATGTAGCGCACTTCGTGTCTCCTTAGAAACCGAGGGCAACGGTCAAAGCCATCCGTTTGCGCCGTGATCAAAATGCAAAAAGCGCAGCCGCAGAGAACATCTGCGGCTGCGCTTCGATCCATTTTCAAAGCTTCGGCATCACTCAACGCCATATTGTTGTCTAAATAAATCAGCGACGATGTTTTGCTTTTGAGGCATCGGGCGGCCGGACGAAGCCAGACTCGCCGCCTACTCCGCGCAGAGCTCCGCCACCAGAGCGTCCATCTGCGCTTCGCTGGTTTGGTTCAGTGCGCCGCGCAGCGATACCTCCGTTTCACACAGTCGGAGTTCCTTCATCTTTTCCAACTCGGCGCGCATCAGCCGCGCGGCAGCAGGGGCCCATGAGCCGTTTTCCATGAGGCCGATCCGGCGGTTTCGGAATCCCTTTGTCTGTAAATGATCCAAAAAGGCCTTCATGGGCGGGAACAGTCCTCCGTCATAAGTGGAGCAGGCCAACACCAGTTTCCCACAGTAGAATGCGCTGGTCACGGCATAGGAAAGGTCTGTTGCCGTCAGATCGCACATGGTGACTTGCGCACCTTTTCCCTCCAGCTTGCTCTTGAGGGCCTCCGATGCATATGCGGTATTTCCATGGATGGATGCGTGAGCGATCAGGATGCCCTCCGGTTCTTCCGGTTTCCATTGTGACCAGAGATCATAGAGCCGCAGATACTCCCCCAAGTCTTCTGTGAGCATGGGGCCATGGAGCGGGCAGATCGTTTTGATCTCCAGCGCGGAGATTTTTTTCAGCAGCGCCTGCACCTGTGCGCCATACTTTCCGACGATGTTGTAATAATACCGCCGGGCCTGCGGCGCCCAGGGGGCACGGGCAGTCCGTTCCAGTGAACCGAAGCGGCCGAAGGCATCCGCCGAGAACAGGATCTTTTCCTCCTCTTCATACGCTGCCATCACCTCCGGCCAGTGTACCATCGGCGCCAGCAGAAAGCGCAGCCGGTGCAAACCCAAGGAAAGCGTATCTCTTTCGCCAACCTCCAGCATACGGTCTTCCGACAATGCACCTGTGCCGAAGAACTGCTTGATCAGGGTAAATGTTTTCGCGTTTCCCACGATCTTCATCTCCGGGTACTTTTGTGCCAGCCGCATGAGGCTGCCGGAATGATCCGGCTCCATGTGTGTGACCACAAGATAGTCGGGGCTGCGCCCCTCCAACACCCGCGCCACATTGGAAAGCCATTCTTCCGCCGCCCGTGCGTCCACGCTGTCCATCACGGCGATCTTCTCATCCAGAATGACATAGGAGTTGTAGCTCACTCCCATAGGCTGGACGGGGTACTGGTTTTCAAAGAGTGCCAATGTGTTATCATCCACCCCTACATAGCGGATGGCATCTGTTACCGTTCGGATAGCCATATAAAAAATACCTCCTATTTTCCTTACTCAGACTCTGACTGATAGGTTCTTCTTTTCTAATGGAACATACGCTCAACCGCGGATCGACGGTCGCGCATTTTACCGTTGCCTTGCTTCCCCCAGCGTCGTTACATGTGGTACACCGCAGCGGAGCGAAGTCCTTCCGGCAGGCCGTCGGGCGCAGCAGGTGAAAGTTCCCAGCGTACCTGCCCCGCCCACTGGGAGGCGACGGCGGAGAAGTGGAGCATGACAATACCGAGATCCAATGCGGCATCCAAATTATCGGTGTAGGCATCCTCCTGCTGCACCAAATAGATGCTGTGATCCTGCACAAGGAAGCCATAGGGCTGACGGTTGAGATAGCTGGGGGAGAGCGAAGCGGCGTAGAAGGACTGCCAGAGCATATCGTCGTAGAAGTCCATCATCTCGTCAAGCCCAGACTTGTTGCTCCAGCTCCCCATGTGAACCAAATCATGCACGCCCTTTTTGGGCGCGTAGTACTGCTGCTCGGCCCGCACATCGATCTGAGACATACTTAGGATATTCAGCCGCAGCTTTTTTGCGGTCTTTTCCCCGTAGCCAAAGGCAACGATTGCCGCCACCTCTAACGGGGTGGTGAGAGAAAGTGCCTTTTTGATTTTGTCGCTGTCGGTGAAGGTCATCCAGCAGGTGTCAATGTCCAACTCAGTCAGCTTGAGGACGAGATCTTCCATCATGTAGCCGGCGTTGATGGCCGCATAGGAATGCGGGGCAGACATAAGGAGCAGGTAGTGCGGTGCTCCGATGAGAAATTGCTTATAGCCCGCTGAGCTCTCCAGCGCCGGCTGTGCATCCTTGTCCAAGACGATCAACTCCGTTGCAATCTCCGGGACAAGACGGGGGCAGGTCTTTTCATAGTAGGATCGGAGCTGGCCGATAGCCTCGCTCGGAACTTCCTTTTCGCGGAATGCGTGAACGGATCTGCGATTTTGAATCATAGCGCTGTAATTCATAGTAGTATCTCCTATTCTGATGTCTTTGGTTTTCTTATAAATCGTCTATCAGTGCGGTGCTCTTGGCGTAGGCGGTACTGCGTGCCTCAAAGAAATCGGTCTTGACCATGTTGGCGTCGGCGTACTGGCTGACCCATTCCATGCTCTCCGGTTCGCTCTCAAAGCCCGGATACAATGCCGGATAGCCAAGGCTCGTCCAGCGAAGATTGCCGAGATAGCGGATGTAATCGCTGATCATCTGCCGGTTCAACCCCGGGATGTCGTCGCCGATCACATAATGCCCCCATGCGATCTCCTGCTCCACGCCCTCACGCATCATCTCGCGCAGCGCTTGTACGCTCTCGGCGGTGAACAACTCCGGCTGCTCCTTTTGCAGCTCCGTGATGATATTGCGGAACAGCCACAAGTGCGTGTTCTCGTCGCGGTTGATATAGCGGATCTCCTGCGCCGAGCCGGGCATCTTCCCGTTTCGGGAGAGATTGTAGAAGAACATAAAGCCGCTGTAAAAATAGATGCCCTCCAAAATATAGTTCGCCATCATCACGCGCAGCAGCGTGGGAGCGTCCTTCCGCTCCTGAAACTCGTTGTAGCAGTCCCCAATGAAGGTGTTGCGGCGCAGCAGATGCTCGTCCGTTTTCCATTGGTAGAGGATGTCATTGCGCTCCACAGGAGAGCAGATGGTGTCGAGCATATAGCTGTAGCTCTGTGAGTGGACACACTCCTGAAACGCCTGAATGGACAGGCAGAGATTGACCTCGTTGGCGGTAATGTAGGCGCCGATATTAGGCAGGTTCGCTGTCTGAATGGAATCCAAAAAGACAAGAAAACTCAAAATTTTATCGTAGGCGCTGCGCTCGGCTGACAGCAGGCGGGGATAGTCCTTCACATCCTGCGAGAGATTGATCTCCTCAGGGATCCAAAAGTTGTTCATGGCCTGCCGGTACCAGTCGCTGACCCAAGCGTACTTCATATTGTTGAAGTCGTTGAGGTTGGTGGTATTGCCGCCGATCATGCGCCGCAGGCGCACATCAGGGTCGCCCTCCGGGTTAAAGAGGGGCTTTTTCTTCAGTTCCGTCATGCTATCCTCCTTATGACGAGCAGCTTTCGCAGTCCTCGACCTCAAGGGCCTTGCTGCGGACATAGTAAATGGTCTTGACGCCGGCCCTCCACGCCTCTAAATACAGTCTGAGCACCTGACGCATGGAATAGTCATTGGTGATATAGAGATTCATGCTCTGCGCCTGGTCAATATGTCTCTGGCGAAGGCCCGCGGCGCGTACCGACCAGCTTTGGTCGATCAGATGCGCCGCCTTATAGTACCACCATGTATCCATAGAAAGCTCCGGGGCAACGCGGGGCAGCATGCTGCCCTTTTTCTCCTCTAAGAAGAATTTCTTCATAATTGGATCGATGCCCGCCGACGTGCCGGAGAGGATAGATGTGCTGGAGGTCGGTGCGACCGCCAGCAGATAGGCGTTGCGCATTCCCTGCACCGCCACCGTTTCCGCAAGCGCCCGCCACTTTTCGGAGGTATAACCCCGCTTTTCAAAATACGCGCCCGTCTGCCAGTCGCTGCCCTCAAAGAGTGCGTAACGACCCTTTTCCCGTGCCAGTGCTGCGTCCGCCTTGACGGCGGCGTAGTTGATGTGCTCGAACACCGCGTCGGTGAAGGCAAGGTGCTCCTCGCTCTCCCAGCGGATGCCGCGCTTTGCCAGCATGTGGTGGTAGCCGCTGACGCCCAGGCCGATGCTGCGGTACTTCTGATTGGTAAGCCGCGCGTATTCCAACGGGTAGAAGTTGAGGTCGATCACATTATCCAGTGCGCGGATGGCCGTTTCCACCGTGCGTTCCATATAGGCCTCGTCCTCCACCGGCAGATTACCGAGAGACAGACTCGCCAGGTTGCAGACCACAAACTCACCTGGGCGTGTGGCCGTCACCACCACTGTGTCGCCGTTCTCCGTGTGCACCTCAGTGCTGATATGCTCGATGGGCGCCATGTTCTGCGCGATCTCCGTGCAGAGATTGGAGCAATAGATCATTCCCGTGTGGCCGTTTGGGTTCATACGATTTACGCTGTCGCGGTTGAAGGCGAAGGGCGTGCCGGTCTCCACTGCCGAGCGAAGCACCAGCCGCACGATGTCCTTGACGGTGACGCTGCGCTTTTCGATGCGCGGGTCATTGACGCAGTCCAGATACCGCTTCTCCCATTCCGTACCCCAGTAATCCTCCAGAGCGTAGCCCTTGACCGTGAGGATCTCATGCGGACACATGAGATGCCACGGCGCGTCTATGTTCTCCTCCGCCAGTCGCCAGAAGAGATCCGGATAGCACACGGCGGGAAACACATCATGCGCCTTCATGCGGTCGTCGCCGTTGTTGGTGCGCAGTTGAAGGAATTCCGGCAGATCCCGGTGCCATGCGTCTAAGTAAACCGCCACAGCGCCCTGCCGCATCCCCAACTGATCCACCGCCACGGCGGTGTCGTTGACCAGCCGGATCCAGCGGATAACACCGCCCGCCGCCCCTTGAAAGCCGCGGATGGTGCTGCCTGCAGCGCGCACCTTACCGAAGTACATCCCCATTCCACCGCCGAATTTAGAGACCTTTGCGAAGTTGTCCAGCGAGCGGTAGATGCCGTCCAGACTGTCCGGCACAGTGTCCACAAAGCAGCTTGAAAGCTGATGGTAGGGCTTTCGCGCGTTAGACATGGTAGGTGTCGCCATCGTGACCTCCATACGGCTGAGCATATCGTAAAAGCGCTTTACCCACCCCATGCGGTCAGAGCCTTCGTTCATAGCAAGATGCAGCGCGATACCCAAAAACATCTCCTGCGGTGTTTCCAGCGGCACGCGGCTGCGTGACTGGATCACATAGCGTTTGAGCAGCAGGTCAAGGCCGGAGTAGGTGAACAGCTCGTCCCGTTCCGGGCAGAGAAAGTCCTCCGCCATGGCAATCTCCTCGTGGGTATAGTGGGCAAGGATATAGTCACCGTAGAGTCCCTTATCCGTCAGATAGCGAAGCCTGCCATAGAGGTCGCCGACGCCGCGCCCCTCCCATTCCTGTGCGTTGCGACAGCGAAAGGAGTGGTTCAGAAGCCGCGCCGCGATGAACTCCCACTTGGGTGCCTCTGCCGTAGTCAGCTCTACCGCTGCCTTGGTCAGTGCCTCAGCCCGCTCATCCTCCGTCATGCCCGGGCGACAGAAGCTCTCAAACTTCATTTGAAGCGCCGCGAGGGAGTAGACTTCCTCGGTAAAATCCATCTGGATGCGGCGCAGCACCTCGTCAAGCGAGTTATCCCCCACCGTCTGCGCGATGGTATGCCGGACGCGGCGCAGCGCAGACCGCTTTTCGCGATAGAGGATGTACGCCTTGGCCACCTCATAGTGTCCGCGCTCCATGAGCGTTCGTTCCACCTCGTCCTGCACACGTTCCACGGTGAGCGGCACTGTGACGGAGAGATTGTCGAGAACGGTGGCGAGGATCTCATTCAGCTCTCTGCTCCCGATCTCCCTTCCCTGTCCATCAAACGCTTTTTTCATGGCGTTGAAAATTTTCTCCTGTTGAAAGGGAACAGACTTCCCGTTTCGTTTTCTGATCTCCATTTCGATCCTCTCATCTTCTCCGGTCACTTCTCATGTCCTTTTGGGCAAAGAGCGGGCAAGCGCAGTATCACGCTTGCCCGCTCTGTTTTTGAAAGCCGGTTTTTCTGCAGCCGACGCGGCGGGGCTGTTTGTTGTCTGTTGTCTTGGTTTTGGCTTTCCTGCCAGTCACTTCATAGATTCCAGAATGGCGTCCGCCAGTGCTTCCAGCTCAGTGCGCTTGTCCGTGCCCATGGACGAGGCGAGGCTGAGCCGCTCGTTGAGCACCGTCATGTTCTTAAGCTCATCGTTGACGAATTTCTGCATGAGGTCACCGGACTTCACCGCCCATGAGCCGTTTTCAATGATGGCAAAGGTGCGGTTTTGCAGATTCAGTGCCTTCATATCCATGAGGAAGTCATGCATGGCGGGGTAGATGCCGAGGTTGTAGGTCACAGAGGCCAGGACAATGTGACTGTACTTAAACGCCTCGGAGATCAGCTGGGAGACATGGGTGGAGGACACATCGTACATCGCCACCTTGCTCATGCCCTTATCGCAGAGCGACGCCGCCAGCGCCTGCGCCGCGTTCTCCGTGTTGCCGTACATAGAGGCGTAGACGATGAGCACGCCCTGGGTCTCAGGGGCATAGCGGCTCCATGTGTCGTACTTTTCGATGAACCAGCCCAGATCCTTGCGCCACACGGGGCCGTGGAGCGGGCAGATGTACTTGATCTGATCCAAAACGCCGCCGGCCTTTTTCAGCAGGAGCTGGATGTGGGGGCCGTACTTGCCCACGATGTTGGTGAGGTAGCGGCGGGCGTCGTCCAGCCAGTCCCGCTCGAAGTCCACCTCGTCGGCGAACAGCTTGCCGTCCAGCGCGCCGAAGGTGCCGAAGGCGTCGGCGGAAAAGAGGACGCCGTCGGTGACGTCGAGGGTCACCATGGCCTCCGGCCAGTGAACCATAGGCGCGCCCACAAAGGTGACGGTGTGCTTGCCGAAGGAGAAGGTGTCGCCCTCCTTCACCTCGATGCACTCATGTCCGTCCACATGGAAGCCGAACTGCCGCATGAGCATGAATGCCTTCTCGTTGGAGATCAGTTTCACCTTGGGATGGCGCAGCAGGATCTCCTCGATGCAGGCGGCGTGATCCGGCTCCAGATGGTTGACCAGCAGGTAGTCCAGCTCGCGGCCATCCAGCACATACGCCAGATTTTCCAAAAGCTGGCGGCAGGCAGACCAGTCCACCGTGTCAAAGAGCACCGTCTTTTCATCCAGCAGGCAGTAGGAGTTGTAGCTTACGCCCCGGGGAATGGGGAAGCAGTTTTCAAACAGGGCCAGGCGATGGTCGTTGGCGCCCACCCAGTAGAGGTCGTTCGTTACTTTACGCACGCAATACATCTTATCTTACCTCCTTCACGGTTCAAGCCTTTACAAATTGATCTTTCGTCTCCGCGCACTCGGGACACACCCACTCGGCGGGAAGCTGCTCAAAGAGCGTACCGGGCGCGATCTCGCCGTCCTCGTCGCCCAACTCCGGCACATACTCGTAGCCGCAGCCGCTGCAGACGTAGCGGTCGCCGATGGGGGCGGGCTTCGGCGGCGTGGGCCGCTTCATCTTTACCATGGGCGGCGCGGGCAGCTTTTCGCCGCTATCCAGCGCAGCAGTGAGCAGGGGCAGGATCTCCTCCACATCGCCCACGATGCCGTAGTCGCAGTTCTTGAAGATAGGCGCGTTACCGTTCTTATTGATGGCCACGATGGTGGAGGCGTCCTTGATGCCCTTAAGGTGCTGGGATGCGCCGGAGATGCCGCAGGCGATGTACAGATTGCCGGTGAACTTCTGACCGGACATACCCACATAGCGGTTCAGCGGCAGATATTTGAGAGTCTCCGCCACAGGACGGGAAGAACCGATGGCCGCGCCGGCGGCCTTGGCCAGCGCCTCTACCAGTTTCATGTTCTTTTTCTCCCCGATGCCCTTGCCCGCGGAGACCACCCGCTCCGCCTGCGGGATGGGCGTATCCATAGGGATGCCCACGGAGAAGTCGTGACCATCCTTCTTCAGCGCCGCCACAAGGTCGGCCACCTGCTGGGCAGCATCCCCCTCCCGGAAGATGGTCTTTTTGCGAATGCCGGTGATGGGTGCGGGCTTCTTGGCCGCCGAGCGGCTCTCGCCGCCGGAGCTCTTGCCCATCCTGCCCACCAGATGAGAGGCGATGACCACCCGCTGAATCTCGTTGGTGCCCTCGTAGATGGTGGTGATCTTGGCGTCGCGGTAGGCCCGTTCCACCTCCATGCCCTTGAGGAAGCCGCTGCCGCCGTGGATCTGCAAGGCATCGTTGGTGACCTCCAGCGCGATGTCCGAGGCGTACATCTTCGCCATGGCGGACTCCATGCCGTAAGGCGCGTGCTGCTCCTTCAACTCCGCCGCGGAGTAGATGAGGAACCGGGCGCAGCGCAGCTTGGTGGCCATATCCGCCAGCTTGAAGGCGATGCTCTGCTGGGCCGCGATGGGCTTGCCGAACTGGATGCGCTCCTTGGAATAGCTCAACGCGTGCTCAAACGCGCCCTGGGCGATGCCCAGCGCCTGCGCGGCGATGCCGATGCGTCCGCCGTCCAGCGTGGACATGGCAATCTTGAAGCCCTCGCCCTCTTTGCCCAATAGGTTTTCCTTGGGGACCTTCACGTCGTTGAAGATCAGCTCCGCCGTGGAGGAGGAGCGAATACCCATCTTGTCATAGTGGTCGCCGAACTCAAAGCCCTTCCAGCCCTTCTCCACGATGAAAGCGGAGATGCCCCGGGTGCCGATGTCCGGCGTGGTGACGGCGAAAACCACATAGGTGTCCGCCTTAGGGGCGTTGGTAATGAAGATTTTGCCGCCGTTGAGGAGGTAGTAGTCCCCCTTATCCAGCGCCGTGGTCTCCGTGCCGCCGGCGTCGGATCCGGCGTTGGGCTCCGTGAGGCCGAAGGCGCCGATCTTCTCGCCCTTGGCCAGCGGAACCAGATATTTCTTCTTCTGCTCCTCGGTGCCATAGGCGAAAATGGGCCATGAGCCGAGGGAGACATGGGCGGAGAGGATCACGCCCGCGCCGCCGTCCACGCGGGCCAATTCCTCCACCGCGATGGCGTAGCTCAGGGCGTCCAGACCGGCACCGCCGTACTCCTTTGGGTAGGGGATGCCCATCCAGCCCAGCTTACCCAGCTTCTTGACAGCCTCCTCGGGAAACTCGTTGTTCTGATCCATCAAAAACGCGAGGGGCTTGATCTCCTCCTCCGCAAAGCTCCGGATCTTCGCGCGCAGCTCTTCGTGCGCCGCCGTGGTTTGAAACAGCATACGGGTACCTCCTCTTAAAATTTTACAGCTCGCTTGTATCTTGGGGATCGGATCCGCCGGTCAGCAGCCTGCGCAGGCTCACGGCGCGGAACGCCTCGTCCTGCTTTCGCTGCAAGGCCGTCAGCTGACAGTGGATGGCGCACCGCCCGTGCTCGTCCTGCCAGCGGCACTCATATCCCGGCTCCATGCAGGCACACAGGACGCCTCGCTCCCCCATGACCCCCATGAGATCGTAGAGGGAGGTCGCGTCCAGATCGCAGAACAGCTCACAGCCGCCGAGAGCGCCGCGGCTCACCCGCACCAAATTGCCGGCGGAGAGCTTGCGCAGGATCTGGTAGGCAAACTGAGTAGGGATCAGCTCCGTTTCCGACATCTCGGCCACCGAATGCTTCTCCCCGTCCAGCAGCACCCGCAAAATGCGCAGCGCGTAGTCCGTCTCTTTGGTGATGATCATGTTCCGCGTCCTCCTTTCGCTTGCTTGTTACTGTCATCATATCAATCTTGACAAAATTTGTCAAGATAATTCCAAAAAAATTATCGCTTTAACACAGACCGCCACAGCCCGGGTCAGCTTCGCTTTCCATTCAGCGAAAAGCCATGTTCCTTCCAATTATAGAAGCCGAAAAAGCTGTGCCGTGGCAGTCCGCCGAAAGCAGAAAAGACTATGACTGAAAACCAGAAAGCGGAGAAATTGGTTGGGGCTCGCAGGGGTCACCCACCCAAGGCGGATGTGGCGATCCCTGACAAGCCTAAGCCATCCAACCGAAACAAGCAATAAAGTGCGTGCTTTTCATTTTATATTCGACGAATTAAGTTAGGATGTGCAGTAGATGCTCCATTTTACCATCCCATTCTCTGCTGGAATCAGCGCACTCTTTCAGTTCAGTTTCGATTTCAGCATTTATCGGCAGATTTTTCTTATAGCGGATGGTATGCTCAAGGCTTGCCCAGAAGTCCATAGCGATTGTACGGAGTTGTATCTCCACCGGCACATGGATTTCTTTTTCTGCAAAGAATACCATCCTCACGCCAGGCACTAATCTAAAATAATAAGCTGCATTATCTCCTGCTAAAAATGGCTTTTCTCCTAAAACAAACTTGTCTCCAAATACTTCTTTTCCAACTTTGCTACCCATTTTTACTAAATCAGGATTGTTGATTAATGCAGGAAGGTGTGAAGTTAATGTTGCTTTAATTGTTGCTTTTGTTTCTTCTTCAATTTCTTTCATTCTGTCTTGAAGGTATGTTAAAACATATTCAAGATTTTCTTCGCAAAATGTTCTAATAGTTCCTTCTAGTTTCACATTTTCAGCCATTATGTTATTTTTTACTCCACCATTTATAGTTCCCATTCCAAGTACAAATTGCATTTTTTCTTTTAAATCTATATTTATCTTATCTATTGCATCTATAACTTTTGCTGACACAGAAATTGCATTTATTCCCTTTTCAGGTTCTCCCCAATGTGATGATTTTCCGATTATTTCAATTCCAACTCTCCCCAACGTAGCTGTAGAAACACTTTTTTGAATCTCCATACCTATTGGTTCTGAATTCGCATAATGAAAAATAACCATCTTATCAACTTTTGGGTCTTCTAATACTTTTTCTGCTATAAGTTTTTTTGCTCCTTTTCCTACTTCCTCTGCTGGTTCAAATATAAATTTAACATTGCATTTTAGCTCATCTTTATGTTCATAAAGTAATCTTGTAACACCTAATGCAGTTGCTACAATTCCATCATGGCTACATGCATGCATAACTCCTTTATTTTTAGATTTAAATTCTAAATTTGTTTCTTCTTCTATTGGTAATGCATCCATTTCTGCCCTCAGACCCACAGTTGGATATTCTGGATTATTCATAAGCATAGAAACTACCCCAGTATCTCCAATTATTTTAGCTTCCAATCCTATTTCTTCTAAACATTTTTTTATATATTTAGATGTTTCGTATTCTTGCTCGCTAATTTCTGGATACATATGTATATGTCTTCTTATTTTTACTACTTCAGGAATTACTTTTTTTATATCATCACTGTCTATGAACATTCATAATCCTCGCTTTCACAAATATACTAAGTACAAATTTATATTAATATTAAATCAATTAATCTTTTAAATTATTATATCCAAATAACTAAATTTCAAAGTACTCTTTTATAACTTCTACAACACCATTTTCATCATTTGATTTAGCTTCATAATTACTTACTTCTTTTAATTTTGGATGTGCATTTGCCATAGCATAGCTATATTTACAACTTTGCATCATCTCATAATCATTTAGATAATCTCCAAATGCCATTGTTTCATCATAAGTCACATCATAGTATTCTTGAATTCTCTCTATTGCTGTACCTTTATTTACACCAACATTCATAAAATCCATCCATAACTCACCAGATACTGAAATTAAAAAATCATTTTCTACTTCATCAAATTCTTTAGATAAATATTTTTCAGAGCTTTCATCATGGAATAATGCTATTTTACATATTTTATCTTTACCTTCTTTAACTACATCTAAGACATCATCTACAACTTGTAATTTT
>ERZ824488.3074-NODE-3074-length-13297-cov-4.615315_pt1 | contig 13297 bp, 11 predicted proteins | sample MGYA00519936_ERZ824488 | MGnify/ENA primary metagenome ERZ824488 (study PRJEB31778, sample SAMEA3449153) | human gut metagenome | biome: human gut; feature: human-associated habitat; material: faeces | place: United Kingdom | collected 2010/2012 ... | reverse complement strand
AAGGTAGCGAAATTCCTTGTCGGGTAAGTTCCGACCTGCACGAATGGCGTAACGATCTCCACACTGTCTCGGCCAGAGACTCGGTGAAATTGAAGTCGCGGTGAAAATGCCGTGTACCCGCAGAAAGACGGAAAGACCCTGTGCACCTTTACTATAGCTTGACATTGGGATTTGAGCCTGCATGTGTAGCATAGGTGGGAGGCTGTGAACTCTGTACGCCAGTATGGAGGGAGCCATCGTTGAAATACCACCCTTGTTTGTTCAGGTCCCTAACTCTTCGCCGTAATCCGGTAAGAGGACAGTGTCTGGTGGGTAGTTTGACTGGGGCGGTCGCCTCCCAAAATGTAACGGAGGCATGCAAAGGTTCCCTCAGGCTGATTGGAAACCAGCCGTCGAGTGCAAACGCAAAAGGGAGCTTGACTGCAAGAGAGACATCTCGAGCAGGTACGAAAGTAGGTGTTAGTGATCCGGTGATCCCGAATGGAAGGGTCATCGCTCATTGGATAAAAGGTACGCCGGGGATAACAGGCTGATCGCATCCAAGAGTTCACATCGACGATGCGGTTTGGCACCTCGATGTCGGCTCATCACATCCTGGGGCTGAAGCAGGTCCCAAGGGTACGGCTGTTCGCCGTTTAAAGTGGTACGCGAGCTGGGTTTAAAACGTCGTGAGACAGTTTGGTCCCTATCTTCTGTGGGCGTAGGAGAATTGAAAGGGCCTGTCCCTAGTACGAGAGGACCGGGATGGACACACCACTGGTGGACCTGTTGTCGTGCCAACGGCACAGCAGGGTAGCTATGTGTGGAAGGGATAACCGCTGAAAGCATCTAAGCGGGAAGCCTGCCTTAAGATAAGTTCTCCCTGACGCAAGTCCTGAAGGGCCGAGGTAGACGACCTCGTTGATAGGCTGGAGGTGGAAGCCCTGTGAGGGGTGGAGCTGACCAGTACTAATAGCCCGTGCGTCTTGTTTTTTCGAAAAACCTTCCATCCCTGTTTCAATAAATTTACCAAATTTCTTTGGTAGCCATAGAGGAGAGGGTACACCCGACCCCATTCCGAACTCGGAAGTTAAGCTCTCCATCGCCGATGATACTGCATAACGTCATGTGGGAAAGTAGGCCGCTGCCAAAGATTGTTCGAAGACCCCCTTGCAGCTCTCAGCGCGAGGGGGTCTTTTTTTATGCTCTTTCCCCTGTGGGCGCCGTGGTGCGCTACGAAAGATTTCTCGCCCTGCATGTGATTCTGATCGTCCCCGGTATCCGCCGGGGATTTCTGTTTTGAGAAGGAATGAAGGCGTTGATCTCCCATGCCTGTCTAGCGCCTGATTTAAAATTCGCTGCGATGCCAGACGGATCGCATCACTACGCCGTTACCCGGCAGGAGTATAAGACCTGGAGTAAGTTACCCGGGATCGGTTACCTTCCAAGGAGAGCACAGAGGGGCAAGGACGGCGGTTGGAAGGGCTTTGAGCTGGCGTCCAGCGTGTAAAAGGATGGGGCATGCTAACGCTGCTGACTTTTATTGTTGCTATTTTTTAAAAAAACGTGTTACTCGTGAGCATCCGAACGATAGCTGGCGAGGATCCTGTATTTTGCAAAACATAAGGAGAAAACAGCATGTGGAAGACAGCGTGCATGGTATTTGCCCTGCTCATCTGCCTTACTGGCCAAGCCGAAGCCCATTTTGGCATGATTATCCCTTCGTCTTCGACGGTGATGGAAAAAAAAGAAGCGTCCCTGAAGTTGGATATCTCCTTCTCTCATCCTATGGAGATGCAGGGCATGGATATGCAGCAGCCCCAGTCCCTGACCGTCACGGTGGACGGGAAGACCGAAAATCTTAAACCGCTACTCAAGCCGGTTTCTATTATCGGGCATCAGGCGTGGCAGGCTACTTATAGCGTCAAGCGCCCTGGCGTGTACCAATTCGCCATGGAACCCGCCCCCTATTTTGAGGCTGCGGAAGACTGCTTTATCATCCACTATACCAAGACCGTAATAGCTGCCTTCGGCGAGGAGGAGGGCTGGGACGTTCCCCTGGGGCTGAAGACGGAGATTGTTCCTTTGACTCGCCCCTTTGCCAATTACAGCGGTAATCTCTTCCAGGGGCGCGTACTGCTGGACGGAAAGCCTGTGCCCGGTGCCGTGGTGGAAGTGGAATATTACAATCGTGATGATGCCTACACGATCCCTAATGTCTACTTTACGACCCAGGTGATCAAGGCTGACGAGAACGGCGTCTTTACGTACAATGTCCCTTGGGCGGGCTGGTGGGGCTTTGCCGCCCTGAATACGGCTAAGGAAAAGATGGATCATCAGGGCTCGCCCAAGGATGTGGAGCTGGGCGCGGTGATCTGGGTAGAATTCACGGCTCCTCTGAAGAGATAGGCGTAAACTCATGTCAGCACGGCAGCGGAGTTGTCCGCTGCCGTGGAGGAAAAACGATGCATATCGCGGAAGGTGTCCTTTCTCCCGCCGTTCTTGCGGGCGGTGCTGTTCTGGCTCTGGCGGGCACAGCGCTGGGTCTGCGCAAACTGGAGTATGATCGTCTGGTGGCTGTGGGGATCCTGTCAGCGGCTTTTTTTGTAGCCTCGCTTATCCATGTGCCGGTGGGACTGTCCAGCGCCCATCTGGTGCTCAATGGGCTCGTGGGGGTCCTGTTGGGCTGGGCGGCCTTCCCATCTATCCTGGTGGCCCTGTTACTCCAGGCGCTGCTTTTTCAGTTCGGCGGCATCACGGTGTTGGGAGTCAACGTTTTTACTATGGGCTTTGCTGCTGTAATCTCCTGGTATGTGTTCCGGGCCATTTGCTATCTCTGCCCCGGTATGAAGGGCGTACGCGTAGCTGCCTTTATGGGCGGGGCCTTGGGCGTAGCGTTGGCCGCCGTGCTGACGGCACTTGCCCTGGCTTTCACCGATGAGGGCTTTTGGCTGGCTGCGCGGCTTTTGCTGCTGGCGCATTTGCCGGTCATGCTGGTGGAAGGGCTTGTCACCATGTTCACGGTCTCCTTCATCATGCGTGTGCGCCCGGAACTGCTGGGTATGGCCCCGGTGCGGCCGGGTAGCGGACAGGAGGGTGCATGAACGCTTATACAAGGATTTGTGCGGGGAGCCTGTGCCTGATGCTGCTCCTTATATTTGCCGAGGTCGCACAGGCGCACCGGGTTAATATCTTTGCCTGGCTGGAGGGGGAGACCGTGCGGGTGGAATGCTCTTTCCGCCGGGATTCGCCGGTGCAGCAGGGGAAGATCATCGTCTTTGACGCGCAGACCGATACGGAACTGCTGCAGGGCAGAACGGACAAAAAAGGGACATTCGTCTTCCCTGTCCCTGCAGCCGTTCGCCAGGGGCACGGACTGCGTATCCGCATCCTGGCTGGGGAAGGACATCAGAACGAGCGGCACATGGATGCCGCCGAATTCTCCAGTCTGCTGCCTGCCGGGACGGCTCCCATATCTTCGGCGGAAGAAGGGGCTGGATCTCTTCCGGCGAAGCTGGTTTCGGATGCCGGGAACGGATCTGCCGCTCCAGCTGCAGTGACGGGAGCCCTGAGTCGCAAGGACGTGGAAGCGATCGTCGATGCGGCATTGGACCGGCATCTGGCCCCCTTGCGTCGTGCCCTTGCCGCCGGCAACGAAGCGGAGCCAAGCTTGCGAGACATCGTGGGCGGGCTGGGCTGGATCATGGGCCTGGTGGGTATCGGGCTGTACTTTTCCCGGCGTCGGCCCTAGCATAGCCTGATGTTCGACCAGCCTTTTGTCCGGGATTCCTTTATCCAGCAGATCGATCCGCGTATGCGCGTACTGCTGGCGGTTCTGCTGGCGGTGGCCCTGGCCCTGTTGCGGCAGATGACGGCCTGCTGTCTGGGGCTGGGGCTGGGCTGCGTGCTGCTGGGATTGGCGCAGGCTCCCCTGGGGCCTCTGTGGCGGCGTCTGGTGGCCATCAACATGTTCATCCTGTTCCTGTGGCTGGTCACGCCCTGGACGACGCCGGGGACAGTAGTCTGGCAGTGGCATTTCATCCAAGTCAGCAGGGAAGGGGTGTATCTTTCCCTGCTGGTGACACTCAAGTCCAATGCCATAGCCTGTGTTTTTCTGGCCCTGGTGGCTAGCTTGCCCGCCGCGACCTTAGGACATGCCCTGGAGCGTCTGGGCTGTCCTGACAAGCTGGTCTTCCTCTTCCTGTTTACCGGTCGTTATATCCATTTATTGGCTGGGGAATGGCAGGATTTGATGACGGCGGCCCGTCTGCGCGGGTTCCGGCCGCGTACGAATCTGCATACGTACAGAACAGTCTCCTCCTTGTTGGGGCTGCTGCTGGTACGCAGTCATGACCGTGCCCAGCGTACGCACGAGGCTATGCGTCTGCGTGGTTTTTCTGGACGTTTTCATTCGCTGGATAGCTTTTGCCTGCGCCCGGTGGATGTGTATTTTGCACTGGCCACGGTATTCTGTCTGGCCTGTATCCTGTGGTTTGAGGCGGGAGGGATCATCCTGTGAGCCGGTCGGTGAGCGTTGAGGAAAATATTTTCAGTCTGGAACAGGTGGAGGTGACCTATACGGGTACGCGTGGGCCGCGCCGTGTTCTGCAAGATGTCTCTTTCGCCTTGGCCCCCGGGCAGCGGATAGGCCTTTATGGACCCAACGGCAGCGGTAAGACGACCCTGTTTCGCTGTATCACCGGCTTGGTACGGCCTAGTAAGGGACTGGTCCGTTTCCACGGGAAGGCCCTGCATGACGAAAAGGGTTTCCATGCCCTACGCTGCAAGGTTGGTTTTGTGCTCCAGCATGCTGATGATCAGCTCTTTTTTCCCACGGTACTGGAGGATGTAGCCTTCGGACCGCTCAATCTGGGCCTTTCAGCGGCGGACGCCGGGGAACAGGCCCGGGCCACGCTGCAGCGTTTGGGCCTGTTCGGTTTTGAGCAGCGTCTGACACACCACCTGTCGGGCGGAGAAAAAAACTGGTGGCACTGGCCACGGTGTTGGCCATGGATCCTGAGGCGCTGTTGCTGGACGAACCCACCAATGACCTGGATCAGGATGCCCGCCAGCGGCTCATCGACATCTTATGCGATCTGCCCACGGCCAGGATGGTCATTTCCCATGACTGGGACTTCCTTTCCCGGGTCTGCGGGGAATATCGGACGATCCGGGAGGGGCACCTGCTGGCTTGCGCGCCGGACGTCCGTCACAGTCACGAGCATGTCCATCCGTTGGGAGGGGAGCCACATTGGCATCTTCCCATAGCGGATTGAAGGGGGAACTGCCCGGGGCGCCACGATCGGACCCCGGGCAGTTCTTGTCTGGGGGCTGCCGTCGGAATGCGCTGCATCGTGAGAGCTGTCGGACACGGCGACTCTTTGCATAAAAAGAAAAAGCCCGTACGGTGACGGGCTTGGGGATCGGGATAAAAAGGCTGCTTATTCGCGGGGCGGGAGCTCGCGGCCACCTTCCTGGAGGCGCTCCAGGAATTTGTCGCGGCATTCGTAGCTGCAGAAACGGTAGACCTTGTCACCGTCGCGCACGGAGATATTGCCGTCCACGGAGACATAGGTACCGCATTCGGGGTCTTTGACCATTTCGCCGGCAGCGACCTTGCGCTCGACTTCAGCGGCCTGGTCTTCGGCGTTTTCCTTTTTCTTCTTCAGAAAATCATTGGCAAACAGTCGGTACAGGACGTAAACGGCCAGACCCAGCACAAGCCATTTCCACATATGGTCGCTCTCCTTCTCCTGCGTAGAGCAGGGTCTCATTCTTTATCGCAACCCAGGATAGCATAAGAGTTTTTGCGCGTCACTGAAAAATTCTCTGACCTTCCTGTCGATACTGGAGCCCGGCCAGCCATTGCGCCGGGGTGCGACCGTGGATGCGGCAGGCGGCGCCCACATCACACAGAGGGATGAGGACGAAGGCCCGCTGGCACATGCGCGGATGGGGGACGATGCTTTCCGGCGCGTCGCACCGTCTGTCCCCAAAGAGCAGCAGATCCATGTCGATGCAGCGCGGCCCGAAGCGCAGGGCGGGATCGCTGCTACGCTGCCTGCCCAGCAGTTTTTCCTCCGCCAGCAATGCCTGGACGAAGCTTTGCGGGGTCCAGTCGGCATCCAGTTCCATACGGACGACCTGATTGTGGAACCAGGGCTGATCCGCATAGTCCTGCGGTTCGGTCAGGTAGATGCCGGAGAGCGCATCCACCCGGGCACGGGGCAGGGCGCGCAAGCGTTCCACTGCCAGGGAGAGCATATGCGCGGCATCGGGCGTATTGGAGCCCAGACAGACAAAAACGGTGATGGTCGGTGCGGTCATGGGCTCCTTGTAGACATTTGCCCGGATGCTGTCAAAAATCTTGCCCAATCCGTCCAAGGCAGCTAGCATGATGACATGACGGAAAAAAGCGTATTGCCTGAGGCGACGGAGCGATCCCTGCAGATCCTGAAAAAACAGATCCCGGCCTGGGGGGAATACCTGCTGGCCCAGCGGGGCCTTTCCATGCGTACGGTGGTCTCGTACCGGCAGGATCTGGAAAACTTTTTCCTTTTCCTCGACGAGCTGGACGCTGGAGACAAGACCAGCCTCGATGAGCATGATCTGTTTTTGTATCTGGCCTGGTTGCGGGCCCGGAAGAATGCGGGGCGCACACTGGCCCGGCGTTTGTCGGCATTGCGGGGCTTTTTCGAGTATACGGTGGAAGAAGGCCTGCTGGAGAGTAACCCCGCCAGCTTGCTGGAAAGCCCGCGTTTGCCCCAGTACCTGCCGGAAGTCCTGAGCAAGGCCGAGATGGACCGCTTGCTGCAACTGCCGGACATGCGCGAGAAATGCGGCCGCCGTGACCGCTGCCTGCTGGAGATGCTCTATGCGGCGGGCCTGCGCGTCTCGGAGGTCTGCAACCTGCTGGTGGCGGATGTGGATATGCAGCGGGGGCTGGTGCTGGTATCGGGCAAGGGCGCCAAGGACAGGCTGGTGCCGCTCCATTCCCTGGTGCTCGACCTGTTGCAGCAGTGGCTGTCCTTCTGGCGTGACGATTTTTCGCCCCAGAGCCGCTACCTTTTCCTCAACCGTTCCGGCAAGGGCCTGAGCCGCCAGTATGTCTGGAAGATGGTCAAAAAATACGCCCTGCTGGCGGGCATACGGCGTTCCATTTCGCCGCACACTTTCCGCCATTCCTTTGCCACCCACCTGCTTGAAGGGGGGGCTGACCTGCGGGCCGTGCAGCTTTTGCTGGGCCATGCCGACATCAGCGCCACCGAGATCTATACCCATGTGCAGGCCGAGCGCCTCCATGCCCTGCACAGGCAGTTCCATCCACGGAGTCAGTCGTAATGTCCGCATCTTCTCCCCGGGTCCTGGTCACCTGCCATGCCAATGCCGATTTCGATTCCTTCGCGGCCATGCTGGCTGCCCATTTTTTGTATCCCGACAGCCTGCTGCTGTTCCCCGGGACACAGGAGCGCGGCCTGCAAAAGGTCGTGACCTCGCTGGATGCCAAACGCTACCATCTGACCGACAGTGCCGACATCCCCTGGGACGAGATCACCCACCTCGTGCTGGTGGATACGCGCCAGCGGGAGCGTGTCCGGCATGTGTCGGCTCTGCTGGATAAGGAAGGGGTGTCCGTGGAGGTCTGGGACCATCATCCGGCCTCGTCCGAGGACGTCCCGGCCCAGACGAGCCATGTGGAGACCGTGGGGTCCGTGACGGCCCTGCTGGTGCGGGAGCTGCGGCAGCGGGGGACCGTGCTGGAAGCCGCGGACGCCACCCTGCTGGGGCTCGGCATCTACGGGGATACGGGCTCGTTCACCTACAGCTCCACCACACCGTTGGATTTTGAAAGTTCTGCCTGGCTGCTGACCCAGGGCATGGATGTCAATGCCATCAACGAGATGGCGGCCCATGAGCTGACCAGTCTGCATGTACGGGCCCTCAACAGCCTGCTGGAATCGGCGCGCGTCTACCATATCAACAACGAACCGGTGGTCATCGCCGAAGCCTCCATGGAACACTATCTGGGGGATTTCGCCTATCTGGCCCACCGGCTGATGGAGATGGAAAAGTTTACGGTGCTCTTTGCCGTGGGCCGCATGGAGGACAGGGTGCAGGTGGTGGCCCGCAGCCGCAGCGATGCCATCAATGTGGGCCGCATCTGTGCGGAGCTGGGCGGGGGCGGTCATGCCTATGCCGCGTCGGCCTCCATCCGCAACCTGACCCTCAACGAGGTCCATGACGCCATCGTGCGCAACCTGCACATGCAGGCAGGACCGGAAAAGACCGCCAGCGATTACATGTCGTCACCGGCGGTGGGGATCGAGTCGGACCGCAGCATGCGCGAGGCCGATACCCTAATGATGCATTTCGGCCTCAAGGCCGTGCCTGTGTTCAAGCCCGGGACACGGCACTGTATCGGCATCCTGGATGCCCAGACGGCGTCCCGCGCCACCAGCCACAAGCTGGGCGACCGGCCTGTGGACGACTACATGCGCCGCAATATCAAGACGCTGGCGCCGGATGCGCCCCTGCGGGACATCTCGTCCATCATCGTGGGAGGACGGCAGCGTCTGGTGCCCATCGTGGACAAGGATCTGGTGGTGGGGGTGGTGACCCGCACGGACCTCATCAACGTCATGACCTCCGAGCCCGGTCAGGTCCTGGACTATCAGGAGAACAATTCGCGCGAGCGCAATGTGGCCAAGCTGCTGCGTGACCGTTTGCCGGCGCGGGTGCGTCATCTGCTGGAGCTGGCGGGCCGTCTGGGGCAGCAGCTGAACATGCCCGTCTATGTGGTAGGCGGCTTCGTTCGCGACCTTTTGCTGGATCGGCCCAACCATGACGTGGATTTCGTGGTGGAGGGCGAAGGCGTGGCCTTTGCCCGTGCCCTGGCCGCCGAACTGGGCGGCCGTGTGCGCGAGCATCGCAAGTTTTTGACATCCATGGTCATCTATCATGACGAAGACGGGCTGGAACAGCGTATCGACGTGGCCACCGCACGCCTGGAGTATTACGAATCCCCGGCAGCCCTGCCCACGGTGGAGCTCTCGTCCATCAAGATGGACCTGTTCCGGCGCGACTTCACCATCAATGCCCTGGCCATCCGTCTGGACTGTACGCCGTACGGGCAGCTGGTGGATTTTTTCGGCGGGCAGCGTGACATCAAGGAGGGCGTGCTGCGCGTGCTGCACACCCTGAGCTTCGTGGAAGATCCCACGCGCAGTCTGCGCGCGGTACGTTTTGAGCAGCGCTACGGCTTCCATATCGGGCCCAGCGCGGAAAAGCTCATCAAGAACCTGCTCAGCCTGCACATGCTGGACAAACTGTCCGGAAAGCGTATCTTCAACGAATATACCCACATATGCGACGAAGAGGACCCGGCGGCCTGTTTCGAGCGTCTGGACGGCCTGGGCCTGTTGCGGGCCCTGGGGCCTTCACTGTCTTTAACACCGAGCAAGCGCCAGATCCTGCAGCAGGTGCGTTCCATGCTCAACTGGTACCGCCTGCTGTATTTCGATGAAAGCGTCGAGAACTGGCTGATCTACTTCCTGGCACTGGGACACCGGCTGAATTATGCCGAAGTCTCCGCCAACTTCGCCGCCCTGGGCCTGCCCGAAGGGCGCAAACAGGAGATATTGCAGCAGCGGGAGTCCATGCGGCATGTGCAACCCAAACTGGCCCGCTGGCAAAAGGCCTTTGAGGCCGGGACGGGCCGGATCAGCGAGCTGTATCTGCTGCTGGAAAAATTCTCACTGGAATTTTTGCTCTACATCATGGCCGGAGTGGAAGACAGCGGGCTGCAAAAGAACCTTTCCCGTTACATCACCCAGTGGCGCCGTGAAAAGCCGGATATCGACGGCCGGGATCTGCGCGACATGGGCATCGCGCCGGGGCCGCTGTTCGGGCGCATCCTGCGGGCCGTGCTGATCGGCAAGCTGGATGGAGAGACGCCGGATGCGGACAGCCAGCGTCGTCTGGCGCTGGACATGGCCCGGCAGGAAGGCGTATTTCCCAAATAAAAGAGCGGCGTTCAGGGCAGGACTTGCCCTTGGCGCGCAAGCCGTGTATTGAGGAAAAGAAAATGAAACAATTGTGGACGCCCTGGCGCATCGAGTACATTCTTGGCCCCAAACCGGACAGCTGTGTTTTTTGTCTTCCTGAAAACAGGGATGAAGACGAAGAACGCCTGGTCCTGTACCGGGGCAAGCATGCTTTTGTGATCATGAACAAATTCCCGTACAGCAACGGGCATATCATGGTCTGTCCCTATCGGCATGTGATGGCGCTGGCCCAGCTTGAAAGGGATGAGACGCACGAGATCATGGACCTGATGCAGCGCTGCACGCTGGTGCTGCAGGAACATTTTCACTGCGAAGGCATCAACATCGGCCTCAACCAGGGGCAGGCTGCCGGAGCCGGTATCCGGGAACATCTGCACTTCCATCTCGTGCCGCGCTGGAACGGGGATTCCTCCTTCATGGCCGTGATGGATGAGGTGCGCACGATCCCGGAACACCTGCGCAGCAGCTATGCCCATCTGAAGCCGTATTTCGACAGGTTTTGAACACCACCGCGCAGAGGAGGAGACTATGCGCTATATAAAGGTCCTGTTACTTGTTCTGCTGATTTTCTTCAGTCTGGTCTTCTTCTTCCAGAACCAGACGGCCCTGTCGACGGCCATGACGCTCAAACTCAATCTCTTCTTCGTGCCTGAGATGACGTCCATCCCGCTGCCGTTCTACTTCATCGTCATCGTGGCCTTCTTCGTGGGTGCCCTGCTGGCGGTGGCCCTGCTGCTGTGGGACAAGATGCACCTGACGGCCCGTTACATGAAGAGCAAGTGGCGCGTGTCCGCTCTGGAACGTGAAGTGGCCAAGCTGAAGAAGAGCCTGGACGGTGAGACCGCGCGCGGCGATTTCCTCCGCAAGGTCTCCCAGGAAAAGGCCCAGGCCATCGAAGCCGCTCCTGCCAAGGAAAAGGCTGAACCCAAGCCGGAAGAAGTGACCGCTCCCGATCCTGACAAGGCCTAGTCCCTTTCCCCGCGCATCAGGCGCATTTTTTCTGCAGCGGCGTCGTCCTTGGATGGCGCCGCTGCGCAATTACGCATATGGCAGAAAAAACTCCCAAGCTGACTCCCATGTTCGAGCAGTATCTGCGCATCAAGGCCGACTACCCTGATGCGCTGCTGTTCTACCGGATGGGCGACTTTTACGAGCTTTTCTTCGACGATGCCGTCACCGCGGCCCGTGAACTGCAGATCGCCCTGACCAGTCGCAGCCGGGACACGGAGAATCCCGTGCCCATGTGCGGTGTGCCCTGGCATGCCGCGCAGGCCTACATCGCCCAGCTCATCGACAAGGGCTTCCATGTGGCCATCTGCGACCAGACCGAAGACCCCAAGGCCGCCAAGGGGCTCGTGCAACGGGCCGTGACCTGCGTGGTGACGCCCGGCACCGTGCTGGAAGACACCAACCTGGACGCCCGCAGCCACAATTATCTGGGAGCCGCTTTCTGGGAGGGGCACAACGGGGCCTTCGTCTGGGCGGACATCTCCACGGGCCAGTGGTCCGGCATGGAGGTGAAGCGCCTGCCCGAGCTCTGGCAATGGATCCAGAAGCTGGCCCCGCGCGAGCTGCTGGTGCCGGACGACAAGGAATTGCCGCCCAAGTGCCTGCTGGAAGGCGTGCGCCTGTTGCGCCGTCCGGTGGCCGGTTTCGACGCCCGCAAGGCCGAACGCCGCCTGCTGGAAGCCCAGTCCGTGCAGGAACTGGCAGCGCTGGGCCTCCAGAACAAGCCCTGCCTCGTGCGGGCCTGCGGCGCATTGCTGGTCTATCTGGAGCAGACCCAGAAACGCCGCCCCGAGCATCTGATGCCTTTCCAGCCGCTGGATCTGGGCCGCCACATGCTGGTGGACGACGTGACGGAACGCAATCTGGAGATCTTCCAGCGCCTCAATGGCCGCAAGGGCAAGGGGACCCTGCGCCATGTGCTGGATGACACCATGACGCCCATGGGCGGCCGTCTACTGGAAGACATGCTGCGGCATCCATGGCGCGAGGCGGCCCCCATCCTGGCCGTGCAGGACGCCGTGGCCCTGCTGCACGATGACGACAACCGCCGGGCCCTGTTGCGGGAAGCCCTGAAGGACGTCTATGACCTGGAGCGCCTGTCCACGCGCGTGACGGTCAACCGGGCCACCCCGCGGGACTTCATCGCCCTCGGCAACAGTCTTGCGGCCCTGCCCGCCGTTCTGGCGGCCCTGACGCAGCCCCTGGACGGGAAGTATCCGCTGCCGGGGCAGGAGAACGGGGAGGACGCGCCCCGTGTCATCCATGAGCTGCTCAAGGGCTGGGACGATCTGGCCGATTGTGCGCATCTGCTGCGCAGCGCGCTGGTGGACAGCCCGCCGGTGGTCATCACGGACGGCGGCCTGTTCAAGGCCGGATACAATGCCGAGCTGGACCGCCTGCTGGATCTGGTGGAACACGGCGAGCAGAAGCTGCAGGAAGAACTGGCCCGCGAGCAGCAGGAGACCGGCATCGCCAAGCTCAAGCTGGGCTTCAACCGGGTCTTCGGCTATTATTACGAATTGAGCAAGGCCGCGCACAGCGGGCCTGTGCCGGAACATTTCATCCGCCGCCAGACCCTGGCCAATGCCGAGCGCTTCACCACGCCAGCCCTCAAGGAGCTGGAAGAGGCGCTCCTTTCCGCTTCCGAAAAGCGCAAGACGCTGGAATATCAGCTCTATCAGGATCTACGTACCTTCATGGCCCAGCAGCGGGAGCGCATCCTGCACATGGCGGACGTCATCGCCCATCTGGACTACTGGCAAAGCCTTGCCGAGGTGGGGCGCCGTAACGGCTGGTGCCGTCCCGAGCTGGACGGCAGTGCCGACATCCTCATCGAGGAAGGCCGCCACCAGGTGGTGGAAGCCATGATAGGCGCGGCCAACTTCGTGCCCAACAATATCACGCTGGATGCCCGGCGCCGTCTGTGCCTGCTCACCGGTCCCAACATGGCGGGCAAGTCCACCTACATGCGGCAGACCGCCCTCATCGTCCTCATGGCCCAAATGGGCTCCTTCGTGCCGGCCAAAAGCGCCCACATCGGTATCGTGGACCGGGTGTTCACCCGGGTGGGGGCCTCCGACGACCTAGCCGCCGGGCAGTCTACCTTTATGGTGGAGATGACCGAGGTGGCCGAGCTTTTGAAGAACGCCACGGCCAAGAGCCTGCTGATCCTGGACGAGATCGGCCGGGGCACCAGCACCTACGACGGCATGTCCATCGCCCGCGCGGTGCTGGAATACTGCGCC
>ERZ824488.3066-NODE-3066-length-13345-cov-3.866817_pt1 | contig 13345 bp, 15 predicted proteins | sample MGYA00519936_ERZ824488 | MGnify/ENA primary metagenome ERZ824488 (study PRJEB31778, sample SAMEA3449153) | human gut metagenome | biome: human gut; feature: human-associated habitat; material: faeces | place: United Kingdom | collected 2010/2012 ... | reverse complement strand
TGTTGTGCTTGCCGCCGCCTCTCCGCGTCACGCCGGACAAATCGAAACGCCCCGCGGCCGTATGCGCCGCAGGGCGTATGTGGCGGGCGGGACGGCGATCGGCCGGCTCAGCCCTTGTCGAAGGCGGGGTTGTAGGCGTAGAAGTTCTTCGCGTCCAGATTGTCCTGTACGATGCGAAGCGCGTCGCCGAAGCGCTGGAAGTGCGTGATTTCCCGCGCGCGCAGGAAGCGGATCGGGTCGCGCACGTCCGCGTCGTCGGTGAAGCGGAGGATGTTGTCGTAGGTCAGACGCGCCTTCTGCTCGGCCGCAAGGTCCTCGTGCAGGTCGGCGATGGGGTCGCCGGTGGACTGGAAGGTCAGCGCCGAAAACGCCTGCCCCGAAGCCGCGATCGGATAGATGCCGGTCGTGTGGTCGACGAAGTAGGTGTCGAAGCCCGATTCCTTAATCTGCGCCGGCGTGAGGTTGCGCGTGAGCTGGTAGACGATCGCGCTGATCATCTCCATATGCGCCAATTCCTCGGTGCCTATATTGTGCTCAGAAATGTTCCATATTAAGCCTTATGCGGACAAGCCAGAACTGAAACATAACATGGGAAGCTATGAAAGAATAAAGAAATGGAATGGACAAGCTCTCTCCCGAAATTCAGAAAAGCCTTATGACACCGTTCTTTTTGGCGCTTTAAGGACAATAAATCTTTATGTCATAGCAGCTTTGGATTGCTATTCTGAGCTTCAAATTTGAGATAGCCTGCTTGTTTGTTTGCTCGGACAAGCAGGTTAAAATTTCGTAGTAAACCACACAATTGTTGAATGATTTATGCTCAGTTTAGTACGGAGTGGAATTATGTTAGCAGAGAAAATACCACGGTATCAGAACACAGATTATCGCTCAGATAAAAATGTTTGTGTGCCGTTTAATGTGGATATTGGCGTCGGGGGTGTTATCGTTCCCCGAGCCGAGGAACGCAAAATCAATACGCAGCTTCCGGATTTTGAAGCTCCTGTCATTATGACCTATTCCCTCGTAATTACGATTGCCGAAAAGTTGGACGTTATTTTGCAGCGCTTTGAGCTGACAGGACGGATGAAGGACTTTTGCGATATTTACATCTTGGAAGAGCTTTCGACTTCGACGGTGCAAAATTGCAGACGGCAATTGTGAGAACCTTAGAGCGGCGTGGAACGCCCTATGACATGGATGGCTTCAAGCGGATTATAGTCCTTGCCGATGATGCCGATATGCAGAAACGGTGGAAATGCTTTTTGAAAAATAGCAAGAATGATACGCTTGCGTTTGTTGTTGCAATTGATGAGATACGGACTTTTCTTGAGCCTGTATTTGACATGAGGATGAATGGCAAAAGATGTGGTGTTTATAGGATACAGTACCGATTTAGGGAAATGTGAAGAAACAATTCAAGAGTTCAATCTAAAGAAAAAGTATAATGAATACTTGCCTCTCCGCCATGTCCTCTTACCTTTAAGCCGGTAAGGTATAATCTGCTTATCCTTTATTTGAGCGCATAAGTCGTTCTTTAAGAGGATTTATGCGTTTTTTCAATTCCTATTGCATTTTTGTAATTTATATGTTAAAATGGTAAACGGAACGAATGCACACATTGAAAGCACAGCGTCTCATACGGCAAAGAGCTTGTTGAATTCAGTATCTATCGACCGAGCGGGTAAAAGCATTATAAAGCAAATCGGAATTTATATCGGCATCTTTATCTGTTTTGACAGACAAACAGAACCTCTCTCATTTCTTAAAAGGAGGGCGCGATATGGAAGAACGAATTTTTGCAAAGGAATTATACATCCGTGCGGTTTCATTTCTGCTGCCGACATGCCTATTTACGGCATATGTTTTGCACTGCTTAATTGCGGACGCTCGTTTTGTTTGTATAACAGCTTGGCTTGCCTTTTCGCCTGCTTTCGGTTGCAGCTCGTTAAATCAAAGCCCTCTGCCTCGGTTCTCGAACGCCAAGGGGCTTGATGGGCTACGCCGTCATCGGCATAGCGAAAATAATAAAATAATCTTCATAATACGGCGCAAGGTTCTCCTGAACGAAGGGTAACTTTGCGCTGTTTTGATTTTATACAAAGATAAAATTAAGCGGTTGGCTAAAAGCACATAGCAAAATATAAATTTGGGAGGTTCTTGTATGTTTGAGCTTTTATTGTTTGACAGCATATTTGCCGCTAACGAGTTATTTAATCCTGGTTGTAGCGGAACATATAGCACTTGCACGTTATGTTATTGATGCCAAAGGCGCAATTCGCAAATGTACGGTTTGCCTAACCGATGAAAAAAACAAAGTCGGCGAAATTATAGACAGAGAAAATTTCCATATGAATTTTTACGCGCTTTCTCAATGGACCGAATGCAAATTATCGTTAGATGAATGCAGCAACTGCGAGTTTTACCCGGTATGCGTCGGTCGCCTTTGCCCCAACGCTGTCCTTGAGGGGAATACGGAATGCAGATTTAATAAGCAGGCTGTATACCGGCATATTGAACTTGTTGCAGATATGCTATATAACAAAAGGATGTTAAATCAACCGAAATGAGCAGGATATATGAAATATAACGCTTTCAATTTGAACATTAGCACGGATACGGATATTCCGTTTTTGCGGCACGGACATATACAAGATGCGGAAGCGGAGATTTATGTTTTCCGGCACAGTATTCCATATTATGAGCAGGTCTCCTACGGCAGAAACGACACATGGGCAATCAATGCTTATCCGGAATATGTCATCACATATAATCGTTTGCCCGAAAGTCCTGTAATCGGAGAACTTACAATATATACCGATGACATCCATATCTTTTTTGAGCTGCTTGCCGGGAAGGCTTTTAGCCTGCTTCTGTTTGAGCGAAACTATTTTCTTTTACACGCTTCCGCAGTTGTGTGGAACGGCTTTGCCTATTTGTTTTCCGGTCATTCCCATGCCGGCAAATCGACAATGGCATTTGCTGCGTATAAATATTTGGACGCTGCCGTTCTATGCGATGATATAGCGCCAATGAAAGTCCTAAACGGGAAATTACATATATTTCCCGGGGCAGCAAAAATAAAAATGCGAACCGTATCAAGCGCGGAACTGGCGCCTCCGGCTGACCTTTGCAGCGACTCATATATCAAAGAGGATGAACGCAATTATCTGTTGGATTCCCGTGTGTGCCCTGTTCCCGTTAAATCCGTAATTTTTTTGAATCGCAAATCCTCCATATGTGAATTTACATATTCCGCTTATGGTCCGACAAAATCCCGCATATATCTATCTATGAATACATATGGCAGAAAAGCCCTGCCCTCCAACCTGCTTAATGCAGCAGTCGATTTTATCCAAACCAATCTTGCCCTTTTTAATTGCCGGGAGCTGCTGTATCCGGATGATCTCACACAGTTAAAAAATATGAAGCTGCCGGAAGCCGATTCATCAGAAACATAAGGAGGCAGAAGCGACATAATGAAACAACAAAAGCTTGAAAAAGTCAGGACGGCGCTGTCAAACATCGCGCTGTCATATAAAATCGCATGGCGTATCTCCAAAAAAACCTTTTTCTTCGGACTGCTTGACGATGTCGTGCTTACCAACATCATAACCTATACGCGCCTTTATCTCGTAAAGCTGCTCGTCGATCTTATCACGCGCGCAAGCGTCGGTGATGAACCCAACTTCGCCAATAAGCTGTTGCTTTTATGCTTCGCGGTGTTCTTCGTCACTCTCTTTTCTTCGGTTTATTCCAACTATCTTACCGTGTTCAGACAAAAAATGGACGCCGAATCCAACGAGCGTATGCAGAACCTTATCATACGCAAGGCGGCCGTCATCAAGATGGAATATTTCGAGCAGAACGATTTCTACGACCGCTTTAACCGCGCGCGCTCTATGGCGTCGAGAAACACGCTGCGCGTTTTCAACTATACAAACAACTTTCTAAGAGTCCTGATTTCCGCGATCACGGCTGCCGTTATACTGTTTTCAAACCGCATTTGGATTGCCGGTGCCGTGATTGTTATCGAAAGCGCATACATTCTGCTTTGGGTAAAAATAGGCGATATTGTAATCAACGAAGCCCGAATCAATACGCCGGAGATGCGGAAGCTGGACTTTTTGTCCGGTCTCTTTGCACAGAAGCCGGCGATACAGGACATCAAGCTGAACGGCAGCGCCGCGTTTTTCGAGCGAAAGCAAAATGTTTTGTATCAAAGCATCATCGAACGCAAGAAGGAGGTCGGCAAAAAAAATCTTGTGCTCCAAATGCTCGTAACCTTTACCGAAATTTTCTGCAAATACGGGCTGTACCTCCTGTATGCATACCGAGCACTGCGCGGGCTTATCACGCCCGGTCAGTTCACCTATCTGTTCGGCGTATCACAAAATTTAATGCATATGGTTCGACATGCGACAAGTCTGTTCGGTTCTCTGTATGACACCGCTCTTTCTGTGGAGGATCTGAATTTCATCCTGAACTGCGAGGAGGAAAACCTCGACGGCGAGCGGCTTTCGCCCGGCTTCGGCGGCATTGAGGCGCGAAACCTTTGCTTTACATACCCGAACAGCGACAGGGCTGTGCTGGAAAACATAAGCCTGCAAATCAAACCGCGTGAAAAGGTCTGCATCGTCGGTCCGAACGGCGCGGGCAAAACCACGCTCTCCAAGCTGCTGCTCGGATTGTACAGCGACTACGAGGGCGAGCTTTTCTACAGCGGCAAGGACGGTCGAACGCTTGACAAGCGCTCGGTTTACGGACTGTTCACGGTCGCGATGCAGGCGTACTGCAAATACCCGTTCAGCGTAAGGGATAATATAACGCTCAGCGACCCGTCGAATGCCGACGAAAACGATCTGAGCGAGGCGATAATCAAGGTGGACGCCGAGGACTTTATCTCTGCGCTCAAGGACGGCTGTGAAACGATGCTGAACAAGGTGTTCGCCGAGGACGGAACCGAGCTGTCCGAGGGACAGTGGCACAGGCTCGCTTTGGCACGCGCATTGTACAGGAAACGTGAGGTGCTGATGTTCGACGAGCCCTCCAATTCTATGGATCCGCTTGCCGAAAAGCATTTTATGGATACTTTGCTCGAGCAATATGACGAGCATACCGTTATCATCATATCGCACCGTTTGTCCTGCTGTGTAAACGTTGACAAAATCATTGTTATGGATAAGGGGCGCATTGTGGACATTGGCTCGCATACAGAGCTGATGCAGCGCGGCGGCTTGTACAAAACGATGTTTGTCACACAGGCGTCCGAATATGAGGAGGGGCACATATGAAGTGGAGCGCATTCAAGAAAAATTTTGCAGCCATTTGCAGGCTGCAATGGAAATACAATAAAAGTCTGGCGGTTTACTTCGTGCTGTTGGAGATTACCGGTAAGCTGAAGCTCTATGCCGGCATCTACTGCGCGGGTGCGGTGCTGGACGCCGTGACCTACCGTTCGGAGGGCAGCTTCCAACGCATATTGCTGATGGTTGCGCTCATCGTAGGCTCTGAGCTGCTGAACGAGGGGCTGCAGTGTTACTCCAACTTCCGCAGGACCTTAACGCAATATGACGCGGACGAAAGCCTGCGTATCGAGCGTCTGCGTAAAATATCCCGTATAAAGATGGACTATTTTGAAACAAACGCGCTCTATCGCTCCAATGCCAATATCAGTCAATTCAACGCAGGAAAGATACATTTTTTTTTCATAAGCTGTATTATGCTTCTGTCAGGTATTGTGAGCATTGTGATTGCGGCAGCGGCGCTGGTCAGCATATCGCCGTGGATCGGGCTGCTCTTTTTCCTGACGTATGTACCCGTATGTCTCTGGGAGACGAAAAAAGGTGTTTCAACGATAACATTCGCAGAATCGCGAATCAATATGGAGACCAAATTAAATTCGCTCTTTGCATTTATTGCCGGTCGTACCACCATACAGGAGTTGAAGCTGTTTCAGTCGTTCGACCGGCTTATACAGCAGCGAAAGAAGCTTTTCGGCAAAATGCAGGACGAGTCCGTGCGTTTTAACCTAAAGATGACCAATCGCAGCACTCTGCTCAAGCTCGTGCCGACGCTGTTGTACTACGGCATATATTTCGCGCTTGGGTTAGGCGTATGGGCAGCCAGAATGACGATAGGCAATTTCTGGGTCGCGATAGAGCTGATCGGCAACTTAAATACCGAATTGCAAAATATGAGTAGTCATATAAGCTCCATTGCTTCAAACTTCAAGAGAGCAAACGACTTTATGGAATTTTTCGAGTATGAGGAGGAAAAACGCGACGGAAAGCCGCTGGATGAGACAGCCGATATTGTGTTCCGCAACCTCACCTATTCCTATTCGGAGAGCGGACGGAACGCGCTGAACGGGCTTAGCATAACAATCAGGAACGGTGAGCGAACGGCCATTGTCGGACACAACGGCGCGGGCAAAACCACGCTGTCCAAGCTGCTTTTAGGGCTGTACAACGATTATGAGGGGGATATTCTGTTCGGGCAGACCGAAGCGCGGGAGATTGCCAACCGAGACAGATATGCCGCCTTTTCCGTGGCGTTTCAGGACTATTGCAAGTATCCGTTCGGTATCCGCGAAAATATTTCGATGAGCGATGAGGTGGACAGGGAAAGGTATATGTATGCGCTTGCCTGCTCAGGCTGCGACGCTATCGCCGAAACGCTTCCGCAGGGAGACCAAACGCCGCTGAATAAGGAATATGACGCCGACGGTACCGATTTATCGGAGGGACAGTGGCACAGCGTGGTGCTGGCACGCACCTTCTACCGCCAAACGCCGTTTTTGCTTTTTGACGAGCCGACGGCTTCGCTTGACCCGATGGTTGAGTACCGCTTCATCCGCGATATACTGGATCGCGCCGAAGGAAAAACAATCATCTATATCACACACCGGTTGGCTTGTATGCACCGCTTTGACAATATCATCGTACTTGAGGACGGTGTCGTTGCCGAACAGGGTACCCACCGTGAGCTGATTGAAAAACAAGGCATCTACTTCAAAATGTGGTCTGCTCAAGCCGAAAAATATGATGTCTAACTTAAGGGAGGTCGTTATATTGATTGCCGCTGCATATGAACATTATTTGTTTTTTTGCGAGACTATGAAAAACGCCGGTTTGACAAATTATGTTTATGAATTGGATTTTCTACAGAGACCGCTTAGCCGTATGAGCAAATTCCAATTGATGTATTACAACAAGCTAAAAAAGTATTATCGGAAAGCCATTCGTGATATTTACGACGCCGCACCGTATAACGGCGCTGTCGCTTTAATGAAGGGCTTTGCCGAAGATGAAGATCTGTACAGCGAATATTTCCGAACATATAATGATATTGACTTGCTCATCGATGAAGAGAATATTTACCCTTTCATCGAAAATTTGGCGTCTCTGGGCTATTCGTTTTCCGATAAGCCGTTAAACGCTTCCAACGTTCAATACGACCTAAGCGTTTCGGCCCATCAAGCACACATCGACCCGATTTTCAAAAAATACGGCAATATAACGGTATGCATAGAAATCCATACGGTGTTGAAAAACACATGGAAACAATTAAAAGAATATAACAATATGGATTTGACAAAAGCCGTTATGCAGGATGTTCTTCCGTTAGATTCGGGATATTATGTTTTGAGTCCCGTTGACCGTTTTGTTTTCGGACTCGAGCACTTTGGCCGTCATATCATATCTTATTACGAGCAGGAGTGGCTGCATAAAAAAATTTTTTCCGTGCCGCTTCATTATAAAAGCCTGTTCGATGCAATCCTTATTTTTTACAAATACGGTTTGGAAAACAAGCTTGAAGAAATATATGACAGAATTTCTTTGTTGGGATTTCATTATGATATAAGCGTGGCGAATCATATATTAAATACGGTCTTTGATTTCCATTTTATTGACAAAAACAGACTTGAAAGGTGCGGCAATTATGCCGTCAACGCACAGGATGCCGTTTCGTCCCAATACATAACAAATTTGGATGCTGCAGATATAATCAAAGACGGCTTCTGTCAAAAAGGGATTGATTTTATCAAGTATTCCCTTTCTAAATCCATCTCGGCAGAATTTAAGAACGGAAAAGCCGAGCTTTATATCGATAATAACCGGGAAAGCGGCACAAAGGATAAATACGGTTCGATTCTGCGCTATCCGTTTTTACAGGCTCGGGAAACACATTGCAGCGCCCATATTCAATTATCTTATGATGCACAATACCTGTATTTCAGCATATCCGTAATGGACGATTGCCTAAAAATATCCGGTCCGGGCGTTCCAAACGCATGGGGCGAAAGCTTTAACATTTTTATATACAATCCCTGTTATCATTATCAAAACACGCACCCTATAACCGGATTATTCGTCACGCCGGTGTTTGACGAAAACAATATCCTGAAGGTACAAATGATGTATAACAACAAATGGTCGGACGAGCGCGGCAATCAAGTTATCCGGCTGGAAGATTCGTGTTATGAAATCAAGTTGGAAAACAACGGGTATAAAATGAATCTTAAATTGAAATGGGAACTTTTTGAGATTGATTTTCATACGTTAAATTATTTGGGCTTGGACGTTATCCTCAATGATGTAGATACGGACGAACCGGAGTTGGACACGGTGCAATGCTGGTCTAATATAAGCGTACAGCTACACAATCCGTCGCGATATGGGATGCTTCGGTTCTGAATGCGCTATCACTGTCCATATCTCTTTTGCCGTACCGTTTAGCGGAAATGCAAAACCGAACAGAGACGCTATATGCGGTTGAACAAGGAGAAATTGAACCTGCAAGTCTATATCGAAAGCACAAAAGAGCGCTCGTTGTAAGAAAATTCTTATGACGGGCGCTTTGCTGTCCGGCACAATTACGCCGCTTGGGTCGCGGCACCGGCTCGGAACGGGAAGGCGCGCAATTTGTACTTATTCTTTCCAATGATGCAGGCAACAGGCACAGCCCTATTGTCATTGCCGCCGCTGCTGCAAGCCGAGTAAACACAAGGGCAAAGCTGCCTGCACATACGGCTGTTAAGAAGCTGGAGGCTCTTAACAAAGACTCTGTTATTCTGCTTGAACAGATGCACACCATTGATAAGCAGCGTTTGAAAAAGCATATCGGAACGCTTGACGCCGGAGATGCTCTTGCAGCCGGCAATGCGCTTTTAATTCGTCCGGGACTTACGAAAAAGAACGAACCCCTTCGTTATACGGTACAAGCTGTCGTTCATATATTGAGAACGAAGGAGGAGCTTTCGATATGAAGCACAGAGAATTTATATATGTCGGCGACCCTGTTCCGGAATTCAATGAACAGGAACACGCAGCGTTTTTGTTAAATGTTCAAAAGTCAATCCTTCTTTCTTTGGAGAAAAGAAACTTGTTGACCGCTTCTCAACGTGACCGCTGCATAACCGAACTTGAACGCCGGCAAACCCGAAGTCGTCAAGATAAGAAATCTGATTTCCTTTGATTTTTGGCTCTCGCGGAGCTTGCAGAATAGATATGTAGACATAGCTGCTCTGTTTGCCGCTTCACGGAAACGGACGCGAAGCATAACGGCTTGGCGTTTTTACATATAAATGCGTAGTTTCCGAATCTGCACATTTGACATAACTTTAGGTATTCCATAAAACAAGAGTAACGGCACCCTATACTGTCGGGAAAGGAGTTTCGCATTGTGAATATATATGAGCGATGGAATCAAGAGCGAAAAATTGCGGATACCAAAAAGCGTGTGGCTGCGTACTGCCGTGTTTCCACGGATAACGAAGACCAGGCCAATTCGTTTGAAAGCCAACAGCGTTATTTCAGACAGTATATCGAGCGTAATCCCGATTGGGAGCTTTATGAGATTTTTGCCGATGAGGGCATCTCCGGCACGAATACAAAAAAGCGTAAAGAATTTAACCGAATGATAGCGTGTGCCAAGAATGGTGATTTTGATTTGATTATCACGAAAGAGATTTCCCGTTTTGCGAGAAATACGCTCGATAGTATATATTATACTCGTGACTTGAAAAAGCACGGGGTCGGCGTTATCTTTATGAATGACAATATCAACACCTTAGACGGCGACGCAGAGCTGCGGCTGGCGATTATGTCCTCTATTGCGCAGGAAGAAAGCCGCAAGACGTCCGAACGTGTAAAATGGGGACAGAAGCGACAAATGGAGCAGGGCGTTGTATTTGGCAGAAGTATGTTGGGGTACGATGTTAAAGGCGGAAAAATGTATATCAATGAGGAAGGAGCAAAAATTGTACGGCTTATCTTTCATAAATTCGTAAAGGAAGGAAAGGGAACGCACGTCATCGCCCGTGAGCTTCGTGAAGAAGGCATTGCCCCTATGCGTGTTAAGGAATGGCAGAATACCGTTATTCTTCGCGTGATCCGCAACGAAAAATACTGCGGCGATTTGGTACAGAAAAAGACATATACGCCCGACTTCTTATCGCACGAAAAAAAGTACAATCGCGGGCAAGAGGAATTTGTGATAATCAAAGACCACCACGAGCCGATTGTATCCCGTGAGCTGTTCGATGAAGCCAATCGTATTTTAGATGAAAAATCGTTGTCGCAGGAGGGAAAGGCAAAGCACAGCAGCCGCTATCCGTTCTCCGGCAAAATTAAATGCGGCTGCTGCGGTGCAAGCTATGTGGCAAGATACAAAACCCGACGGGACGGAAGCCGTTATAAAGCGTGGCGCTGTAATGAAGCGGCAAAACACGGCAGTCCTCATACGGATAAGGCGGGCAATAAAGTCGGTTGTTCAGGCATCAGCATTCGCAATGAAGATGCGACTCATATTATGTATCTTGTTATGAAGGAATTGAAGCTTAATCAGACGAAAATAACGGATAAGCTTATCTCGGTTATTGAACCCATTATCGCTATGGATTGGACGGGTACAGACATCGAAAAGCTGAAGGGTCGAATGGATACGATTGAAGAGAAACGAACGAAGCTCATTGATATTTATATGTCCGGCGACATAACAAAAGAGGAATTTCATGCAGCACGCTCAAAGTGCGATGCTGAGATTTCCGAGCTTAAAGCGGTCATCGACAGCATCGGCAGGCAGCAGACGATGACTAAAAGGCAGCAGGAGCTTATGCGGGAAATCCGAGACGCTATGAATGAGATAGTAAACGGCGTTGAATATGACGACGAGTTTTACAAACACATTTTAGATAAGATGGTAATAGGCGACAGGGATAACATTGATGTATATTTGAACTTGCTCCCTATGAAGTGGAGTTATACGGCTGCAAAAAGCACAAATTGTCCGCAGGGCGGACAATTAAAAAAGCGTCGGCCCCGAAATGGAACATTTCAGAGCCTTCTCTACCAATGTCGGTGAGGATGCCGACGGCTTCGCTGTACGGCATCGCGTAGCGCTGCGAAAGATAGCGCAGCGAAGCGCCCAGCTCGCCGTCCGGCCCGCCGAGCTGCGTGATGATCAGCTTGGCCAGCGCGGGATTGGGATTCTTGATGTTTACCGGGTATTGCAGCTTTTTCTCATAGGCCCACATATGCGTTTACCTCCTTCCGCCGTCCGGCATGTCGTTCTGCCACGGCCAGGCGCCCTGCACCCATTCCCAGGGGCTGCTGCCGTCGGCGGCGTAGGCCGTCTGCGGGCCGAACGCCTGCTGGAACTCGGCGAGCAGCTCGTCGTAGGCGGTTTTCGCCTTGCGGAAAAATTCCAGCGCCTTCTGGTTGGTCGGATGGCCGTCCAGATAGAGCACGGTCTCGTGCAGGACGAAGTCGGCTGCCTGCAAGCGTCTGAGCATCGTCTCTTTATTGGCGTTCATTATCGCGCACCTCGCTCAAACGGGAAATTGAGGTTTTTGAACAGCGTGCCGTTTTCCAGCGCGGCGGACGCGTCGTAGAGGTCCTCGAACTCCTGATACGGCACATAGGCCATCGCCAGCGGCGTCCGTGCGGGGAACACGCTCGGACCGCCGTTGAGCTGGCAGAGAAAGTCGTTGAGAAAGCAGGCTTCCTCGCCGTTATTGAATTCCGTCATAGGAAGGTCGTTCCTTTCATCGAGTAAGCGTGAGGCGGCACGGCGCACCGCGCGCCTCTCTCTTCTTTCAGCATATGCCCGTTCGACTGGATCGGACAGCGGACTTCGTCAAAAAGAGACATTGACAAGACTGCAAAAAACGGGTATAATAGGTACGGCTCCAAAATCGGGCGACGGAAGGGGAGAGGACGCGCCTTGAAGAGCGATAAAAAATATATCATCAGCCTTTTGCTCCTGTTCCTGCTGATGGGTCTGACCTTTTTTCTCCTTTTTCGTCATTTCGAGTTCGATGAAATCTGGAGCAACATCCACAGCGCGTCCGCAGGCCCGCTGCTGATCGCCGTGCTGATGGTGCCGGTCTATCTGCTGTGCTACGGCGGCGTTATGCGGCTGTTTCTGCGTTCCTTCGGCTATTCTGCGGGACTGCTGCGCTGCGCCAGCTACGGCTGCATCGATTTCTACTATTCGGCCATCACCCCGTCGTCAACCGGCGGGCAGCCGATGGTCATTTATCATATGGGCAAGGACGGCGTGCCGATGTCCAAAAGCGTGCTCGCGCCGCTGGTCCACACCGTGCTGTACAAAACCGTGCTCATTCTGTTTACCGTTGCGGGTCTGATCTGCTATCCCGGCCTGGTGCGGCAGGGCGGCGGCGGTGTTTTTGTCGCGCTGCTGATCCTCGGCGCCGCCATCAACGGGCTGATGCTGGCCGCCTGCCTGCTGTCGATGTTCTGCCCGCGTATCACCAAGCGCATCGGCGGCGCGCTCATCAAGCTGCTGGGGAAGCTGCGGCTGGTACGGAACCCCGAAAAGAAGACGGTCGATTTCGCGATGTCGCTCGCCGAATATCAGGAGGCCGCCGCGCATGTGAAGGCGCATAAGGCGCTGCTGGCAAAATGCTTCCTGCTCGTGCTCGTGCAGCGGACGGCGTTTTTTCTCGTCCCCTATTTCATCTATCTGTCGCTCGGCTTTACCGAGCACGGTCTGAATCCGTTCTATTTCATCGCCGTGCAGGCGGTGATTGCGATGTCGGTCGATTCGCTGCCCCTGCCCGGCGGCATGGGCGCCAACGAGCTGGCGATGATTATGATGTACGACGGCCTGTTCGGCAGCGAGCTGGCCGCGTCGGCGATGCTGATGACGCGCGGCGTGAGCTACTATCTCTGCCTGATCCTCTCCAGCGTCGGCGCGATTGCGAAATATGCGGCGGTCGTGCTGCGCCGCCGGCGCGCCGAAAAGACGGGAGGCTGACAATGGCGGATAAAAAGCCTGCAATGCTCTACACGCGGGACGCGCTCGGCCGCGAGACGGCCGA
>ERZ824488.3063-NODE-3063-length-13352-cov-3.007520_pt1 | contig 13352 bp, 7 predicted proteins | sample MGYA00519936_ERZ824488 | MGnify/ENA primary metagenome ERZ824488 (study PRJEB31778, sample SAMEA3449153) | human gut metagenome | biome: human gut; feature: human-associated habitat; material: faeces | place: United Kingdom | collected 2010/2012 ... | reverse complement strand
TGATCCGGTACCTGGCCGGCTGCCAGTGCCTGCATCAGCTGCTTCATATCTACCTGCGTCCCATCCGTTCCCATTTTCCCCGTGAAAGCCTTCTCGTCAATATCGGACTCCTTCATCTGGGACATCTGATATACCATGACGATCGGCTCCAACAGAGACTCATCCATATCGTCAAGCGTATCCTCTTCACAATTTCTCACATAGTTTCCATCTTTTTTCGGCTCCTTATAACAGGCGGCAAATGTTTTCTTTTCCCTGCTGGTCATAAAAAGCTGTGCTGACACAAAATCTTCCTGTGTCATTTCTTCCGGAAGAATATGCTCCACTCCGCTGCTCATGATTCCGACATCGATAATATCTGATGTATACTGTGGCAGGGACAGATCACAAAATGCCTGCATCACAAGAAAAGCCACAATAACCAGAATCCATTTCCAGTATGGGAGCATGTTTTTAAATATTTTTCCCATGATTTAACTCCTTTTCATATGCATAGCTTTTATACTATCACGAACTGATTTCCAGAACAATTCCTATTATATAAAACTTTTCTTAAATTAAAATGAAATGTGTGGTGCAACCACGGGCACCACACATTTTATGTTCTGATTTTATACCGCAGGGGTTACATAACCTGCCAGCTTCATTTCTTTTGTAAAATCATCGACAGACATTCCCGCTTTTTCTGCACCTGTTTCCACGGTGATGATCCCATCCTGCACCAGAGATGCATATGCACGAATCTGGCCTTCTCGCTGGCCTTCGATTCTGCCCTCACGCTGACCTTCGATTCTTCCTTCTCGCTGGCCTTCAATTCTGCCCTCTCGCTGCCCTTCCATACGTTCCTCATTCAATTCATCTGCCATCAAAACACGTAATGCCTCACACATTGTCTGTTCACTTCCTTTCCATTCCCGTACTTTCTCCATGTTACTGTTTACAATGACCTGCAGCACGATATCTGCAAGATTCTTCTCCCTTCCCTCAAAGGTACTCACCTGCAATAAATACTGACGCATCAACGATTCCTCCAGATGATTCGTCAATGCTTTTAGCTGTACATGCATATCCACATCCAGTTCCGATGACTCTATGATCTGCATCGGGAACATCGCGCCATTGACATAGTAGATTCCTGCTGCTTCTTTTTTATATCCATACCCGGATTTTTCCAGTTCCCCCAGCAGCTTCACCGGCTTGCGGTCTCGAATCAGTGTAATGGTAATCTCCTCTGCCGGAATCTCATCCACATGATTTGGTAATACTTTATACAGGCACGCATACGCAACCGCCTTGTAAAAAGTATCAATGTTCAACTCATCCATCGGGGATTTATATTCAAAAATATTGTGTTTCCGGAAGATCTTCCCGATTTCATTTTTTATTTTGCAGTCCTTCTTTACTTTTACAACCGTACAGTCAATCTGCAAAGGTTTCTCCGTAAGCTGGAACTCATCGGTAAATTCCAGATTTTCTGCATCCTCCAGCAGTTCCAGACGCAAGGCCGAACAGAATGCCGGATGCCACTGCAGCTTTTGGGACTTTTTCTGATTCTCCTGTTGATTTTTCGTTTGTTCTTTTTCCAAATGTTCTCCTTATATTATATGTGGTTTTTGCTTTTATTTCAACGCACAAAAATTGCAGACTGTTAAACCCTGACCGTCAAACTCTGACCGTCAAACTCAGACCGTCAAAACCTGACTGTCAAAACCTGACCGTCAAAGGCACATCAAGGTTCACATCTTTCACTTATACAACAAAACAAATGGGATTTCTGGCAGAAACTGCCACTGAAAAAAGATATGTTTACCATAGCATATCCCCACCTTCCTGGCAAGGAAAACTTTACGTATACTGCATATATGTAATTGCAAAACGTATTCTACCTGTGACCATCATAAAAAAGACACACAATGCGATACTCTCTCACATTGTGTGTCTTTTCTTAAATCCCCATACTAATCAAGCAAAAACAAATTCTGGGATTCCATTTTCACAGTAGTTTTTCCCACTCTTGGTGTTCCATCCGGATTTTTGGACTTATTGTTATAAATTTCAAAAACAATATCCCCTTCCTTCTTTTTGTTTTCCCCTGTCGTATCATAAATAAAATAATACTCACCCATGTTTTTCAGATTTTCAAACACATATTTTTTAGGATTCTCTTTCGTTGCTTTTCCCTCAATCACCGTTCCGTCTTTTTTGTAAATTTTATCTACGTAAGTTCCATCTTTGTATTGGATCGAACATGTCAGCTTCGTTCTGACGGTATTCAGTTCGACCGGGCTGAAGCGGATTTTTTCCTTAGTGCCGTCAAGGTTATTTCCATATTCTTTCATCCAGTTCATCTTATACACCAGATTCGGATCACTTCCATTTCCGGACTCCTCTTTTAAAAGCTCCGCCTCTTCATTCAGAATCTCAACCATTGGCGGCTCATATGTGGTACGGTATGCGGCAATCATCGTATTAATGAAAAGCTTTGCCTCCATATCTCCATCTACCGTAGAATGACCTACTCCGGAATAAAAAACATTTCCCTTACTGTAAATATAGTAATTATTGGCGGCATCATTCGGGGAAGCCCCATAGGTGGCACCGGTTCCATCTCCGTTTGAATCCGTATCTTTCCATGCACACGGATCTCCGTTCTCATTATCCGAAAGACAGTACCAGACCGTAACTTCCGGATCTTCCATGTCCAGCTGATACCACTGCCCATGCGTTGATGCAATTTTGAGTGTTTCGTCAATTTTAAACGGATATTCCGTAATCTGTCCCGTATTTGTCTTCGTTGCACGCGTTGTCAGGTCATTATTATTGTTAAATCCTGTCAATTTCACGTTATTGTTATTCACGCCACAGATATATTCATCATTTTTATAACTTCTGATCATATACCGGTATGGGATTATTTGATCCGTATTTTTCTTTTCCCATCCCAGACGTTTCATGGCATAGTAAGTAAATCCCTGGGTATTACCAAGTGCCGTTGTAGAAAGTGTACCGTCGCTGCCAACTGTTGTCTGGGTCATTGTATCATACTTATGTTTCGCCTGATAAGCCAGCAGTTCCTTTCGTTCGCTCTCGGTCAGCTTCCCACTCACAGCTTTATACCGGTTCATTCCCATGACATCACGCAGATATGTATTGGCAGAATATCCGAAATCCCCACTGTGCACATTATGCATAGAAGTAAAATCATGCGTAAACAAAACACTTTTTCCAGAGGCGATAAAATATTTCAGGAAATCAATCGCACCGTTTTTATTCGACATATTTACCTTATGGAACGTATCGCCAAATCCCAGAATAAACATATTGTATGTATGATACAGTTCCTTTTGTTTTTTTGACATTTTAGCTGGATTTTCGTTTCCCTTTTGGGCTGAAATATCCCTGGAATAATCATACACAAATTTCTCCCCGAAATAATTCTCCTGAAACTTAGAAACCGTAGTCGTTACCACGGTAATATTATAATCATTCAATGCATTATAATATTTCGTAAACAGCGTATTTTCGTGCAAATTCAGATACCCCTTATTATTAGTATCCGTATCCGGCATAATCTGAAGCACCTTAATCTCCCGTTTCTGTCCGGTCTGGTTTTTTGCAACCGAGCAGCCGGTACGTGTAAAATGAATGTCCGGATTATCCTTGCGGTATACAACAATCTTCCACTGGATCAGCCCAAAGTACAGTTTGGAAAGTTTTACCGGTGTAATGTTCTGTTCCCCGTCTCCTGCCGTAAAAACATCTCCCTCATAATAAACTTCCCCTGTATCATCCGAATCATCCGCATCCCCGGAGCCATCCACATCTGCCAGCCCCTCTTCAAATTTACCATCCTGATTCTGGTCAATATAAACTTTACACTGATACTGTGCGGATGGCACATCCGTCACCTGAAAACCAAAATCAAGTTTTGATCTGCCAAAACCGTCCACATCCAGATAATTTGCCTGACTGTCATCTACGGAAACAGACGTATCATTTTTCCCCCCAGACGAAGTCGTTCCCTGATATTCATTTGGCAGTTTTGTAAACGTAATTTTCGGACAGACCTCTTTTACCTTTGCAATCAGCCCATTGCTATCTGACGTCTGGTAAATGGTTTTCTTTTCCTTCTTACTCTCCCTGACCAGATCTGCAAGGTTTGAACCGGCATCTATTTTATCGGACAGGCAATAGAGATCATCAACCGCAACAACCGGATAACCGGCATGTAAAAAGTTCTCCAGTTCCGCTTTCTTAATCTTTGTAATGTCATTTCCCGAGAAACGGAGTGTCGTATCCTCTATAACATTATTTCCGCTTCCAGCCCACAGGAACTTGACCGAACGGCTTATGCCGTCTGACCTGCTATACTCTGCACTGGTCATTTTATCTCCGGTATGGAAATATATTTTCCCATTCATGGAAGTATCATTCCACACCGTCTGATTCTCTTTGATCCATTTCACATTGCCATCTGCATCTTTATAGGTTACATCCTTTTCTCCAGATTGTAAGCACCCTGATCCAACCCAAGATAAATCATGTTGTACTTGCTGTTTAGATCCTCCGTGGAACCAATAAACTCTGCCGTAGTCATATGGGTAATCTTAATATCCCCGATAAAATTCGGAATCATAAGCTGGATATAACTTTTTTTCAGCGAGTACCCGTTCTTTCGGTCATAGCATGGCTCAATATCCAATATCCGCAGTTCTCCATCCACATGATCCTTTGATGTTTTATATCCGAGAATATAACGGACTGCATCTGCCGGTGTCGCTTTGGGATCATTTCCCGTAAATTCCTTAAAATCCGTAAACTTAGAATTCGGATCCGATGCCGGAACCGTCCCCGTGCCAAATGCCTGTGTGGAAGTTGTATCCCCTTTAAACACAAACAGTCTGCCATTTAAATATCCCTGATTTTCATCGGTAGAAATATTTCCGGCAGTCATATACTTCTCCCATTTATCCTGCTTCGTCCAGTAATGGTACCAGTTCTCGCCGATCACACGTCCATCCACATCGGACGGAAGAAATGTAAACATAGACCAGTATGTCTGCGCATCGCCCGTCTGTGCAGTAAACACACCAGTCTCAACTCCATTAATTTCTTTCTTTTGAATCAAGGCATCTTCTCCATCCAGATACAACCGCTGAAACAGTTCAGAATCCATGGAAAACAGCATGACTGCCAGTTTATACATATTATTGTTATAGCCCGTATCGGTATAAGTATAAATGGTTGGATTCATATTCCAGTCCAGAATATGAAACGTAACCGATTTTCCCCCACTTAAAGATCCCTCTGTATTTATATACACCCCGGAATCCATAAAAATCGGGGCATAGTTTTCCTCCTGATTGATCTTCTTATACATTTTCGTAACAACATCCCAGCTGATATCTTTCGATCCATTAAATCCATTCGTATACGAAGAAACAGACGAATGCTTTCCGTACCTGTTGTGTTTTTTCCAGATCTCTCTGATATTATCACCCCCGGAATGTACCTTTGGGGAAATCACATACAGATCCGCATAATCTGCCCATTCCGGCCGTGCATTCAGCTCTTCCGGTGTAATCGTTTTAATAATCACCGAATAATTGTCTGCTTCCTCCTGTGTTTTACAGCCGATACTGTCCTTTAAAAAATAATCATTGTTTTTATATAGATAGTAATTATTTGTTACATTGATATTATCCTTTGATTTATCACCGGTACTTTTTCTTTTTGTATAAATCCGGTCGCCCTCATTGGTAAGTTCACGATCCGTCCTTTCATCAAATGTCTGATCTTTATAATCCGATTTTTCGAAATCATTTACTGTATGCCAGATAATATTTCCATGATCCTGTCTGACAAACGATAAGCTTTCATTTCCGTCTTCCCCTTTTACGATTTTTTGGACAAACGTACCTTCCCCATCTTTAACGCGCTCATAGTATCCGGTATATTCTGCATCTTTCATGCCATCCTCACAGACACGCATATTTCCAGAATATTTTGAAATGTCCCCTTCTGGCTCATCCGGGAAAAAATAAGCCGTTTTCATTTCACATTTTGCACCGGTTATTGTTTTAACCGTATTAATATCAGCATTTCCATAACGCATATCTTCGACATTTACCGGTTCACATCCACTGATCTGGTATCCAAACTCTGCGTATTCTTCATAAGGCACAATTTCAAGAATCAGAAACGGATTTTCCTTGGTTCCAAGCTTTGCCGCTGCGGCATTCGCATCGTAAATGTTGCGCTTCGACTCCGGAATCTGCTCTATCTGGTCAACGACTCCTCTTGTCATCACCGGAAGTTTTTCATCCGCCTTTAATTTATTCCGGTACCCGACAACTCCAAGACAGACAACAAGCACCCCCAGCATGCAGACTGCGGATGCAATTCTTTTATTCCTGCTTCCATTATTTTTTTTCTGCCGATGCCATCTTACCATCTTCAATACGAACGCCCCTTCCTTACCTGAGTATATTTCTCAGCTTGAATTCATTTTGTATCGTATACTTCTGTTCCAGATATTGCATATCAAAAGAAACCGCAACGGATGCCTTTTCCGTGGAAGCATTTACTGTGCCGGTAAATGCCGTAACATATTCGCCGATCAGATTTTCCTGCACCTCATCCGTAGCTGCAGAAATCACCGTTGTATCGGTTTTTGGATCTGCCACAGCCATTTTCTTTGTATATAATTTTTTTCCAGCTGCAGAGATCCAGATCACCCGCTTGCTTGCAGCCTCCGGGGCTGCGGCACCTGCCGGATTGGTTACCGACGGGGTGTTCGGAATCGTATAAATGGCGATCCCACGGACACCGGACACGGATGGGTCAAGTTCCTCCACCCGGTTTCCTTCCATCACCCACATGCCGATCTGCTCCATCAGAATCTGTGACTCCGACTGCAGATCAATCTGCGCAGACGCGTGGTTATAATTTTTGTGCGCCATTCCAAGGAAAAGCGTTGCAGCGCCTAAAATAACCGTTGAAATTGCAATCGCGATAATCAGTTCCACAAGCGTAATTCCCCTATGATCGTTCGGCACACTGCCACCCCCTTTAAAAAGTTACTGCTCCGTAAAATGCCTGCCGGTATCTTTCACCAGCCGGATTGTGTATGCCGGGACACCATCAATATAAATGGCATTCACATTTGTACAATCGTCATAAAATGCCGTTTTCTTATAAGCAATCTTAATAAATGTCCCACCGGCACCCGGTTCTGTCAGTTCCTCCCCGGTGCTGCTGTCCTTACGGATTTTAATTGTATTATTACACAGCTTCGTCCCGTCAGATGTCAGCTTTGTATCGTCAAAACTGCCCAGATTATCGGACAGGACACGCGTATAATATCCATTGTCCAGCTTGTAAATATACAGATAAGAACTGCCGGCTTTGCTCATCGTCCTGACCTGAAGCGCATCCAGCGAAGAATCCAGCGTCCTTACCACCTTCTGCGTATTGGCATAGTGCAGATGCCCGATCATCATGACAGACGTGCTTGCAAGAATGCCAATAATCGCAATAACGATAATGATTTCAACGAGCGTAATTCCATTCTGCCCCAAAAGTTTTCGTTTCTTCATTGGCACACCCCTTACCCGTTCTTCTTCCAATTATCATAGTTCAAATAAGAATCCAGATCAAGGTTTCCGGAAATATTTGATGCCGCAAGGGAAGAACAGCCTTTGAAAAACTGGGAAAACAGCGGAGTATCCCGTTTCTGGTCCTCGGTAAACAGCTGGGAAACCAAAAGCTTGTTTCCCCGTACCGAAGCATTGGAATCAAAAGAGATCACCCCACCGGAAATAATCATTCCCTCAAACTGGCCGGACACCCTGACATCCCCGGTTGCAATGACAATTCCCTTTGTAACCGTAGCTGGAAGTGCATAAGTTCCGGCATTTTCAATCAGGTATACATCCGCAGCCGGGGAATACACCGTTTCCGAAGCCGTCGGGGATGCCTTGTGTTTCTCCACCTCTGTGGTAAATGCACTCCGGTCAATCAGATCGTCAAACAGCGGATTTACCGTTTTGTCAATCACTTCATGCCCACTGGCATCCGTAAATGTCAGACGGACATTGTCTTCGGTCACTCCCTGCCCCTGATCCGTCAGTCCCAGTTCCAGCGACTTATAGCGCACGGCAAGCTTTGAACAGTACTTCCAGTATAACCCACTGCTGTCTTTCCAGTTGTCCGGCGCAATCGTATACGTTCCAACCTCCAGCATATCTGCAGAAGCCGCCCGTTTTAAAATGTCCCCGGAAAACGTCATAATCGTATTGGAATCCACAATCAATGCATCCTCATCCAGATAGATATTGGCATACTGTGCCGTTTTCCCCTGATTGTTCACATAATACTCGGAAAAAAAGTCATTCGCAGACTTCTCCGAATTAAAATTCAGGTAATAATAGACCCCACCAGGAAAATAATAGGGAACCACCTGCCGGCTGCTGTTTAAATATCCTTTCAGCGTACTTTCACTGATTCCGGTATATGCCGCATACTTCTTTTGATCCAGACTTTTTCCATCTCCCGACACATATTCCAGTGGAACATAATATGCCAGCTGGTTCGTCCGCGCGGAGATGGACTCGCCCATCAGAATATCCTCGTTACTGGCGTCGAGCTTTCGCGAAATAAACGTCCGCCCTGCCAAAAGCAGGTAATTCAGCCCTTTGATATCCAGATGGCTGCTTTTTCCATTGACCATCATGGCACTGCTAAACTCCGCCTTTTTCGCAGAATCCGGATCCTGTGCGCCATAATTTTTCTGAAAATTATAGCCGTAATAATTGCCCTGCAAAGTCACGGAGCTCCCCCTGCCAGCCAGTTCCAGATCATCCGCCACATACATATTTCCGTTCATATGGATAGAAGAAGCACCGTTGGTTCCGGCAGACGATGTCTTTATATTTTCTGCCCAGATCGAGGAACCACCGTCCCCGACCGTCAGGTCTGATCCGCTCTCCGTCACGATATCCCCGCGTGTAAGAACTGTCTTCCCCTTGATCGTACCGTTTCCTCCCGTGGACGCATAAATTCCGTCTGCCCCGGCATACACACTGCCATCCACTGTCACATTCTGTGCCCCGATGTTGATTTGTCTGTCGGCTATCAGCGCGTAACGCATAAACTCCTGCACCTGCCCCCTGCCGGAGAAATTCATCTTCGGAGTGGAAAACACAAGGTCGGTTTTGATCGTTGTCTCATAATCCTGTGCATCCTTATACCGGATCTGCACACCCTTTAACGTAAACGTCCCTGCACCGTAATCCACCTCATATTTTGGATCCGTGGCAGGAATATAACAACCCTGGTCTGCGGCTTCTTTGATGCAGCTTTTTACCGTATCCGTATCATAGCCGGAAACCCGGTACGCCACATTGCCGGAAGCGTCCATGGTATCCGATGCACCAACTGCCGGATCTGTGTGGTTTTCTGCAAACTGCTTCTGCAGCCCGTCCATATATCTGGTGGCAAATACTTTCTGCACATCCCCGCCGGAAGCAGAATACGTCAGGTAATTTTCAAGGACATCCGCATACGCTTTCTCCAGTGACTGCTCTGCAAGTTCCCTTGCACCGGCACGCAGATTATCCATCAGTTCATCCGCACTGTAGAAATTTTTCTTCGTGCCGCGTTCCACTTCCTTCATCTCAATATTGACAATCGTAATCTTCGTGATCACCACGGCAATCAGGCTTACCACAACCATCAGAACCAGTACGGCAAGCAGGGAGGCGCCACGGTTATCCTGTTTGAACCGGTTTCCTTTCATCGCTACTCTCCTTTCGACGTGCTGACCGTAATATAACGGTACTTTTCCTTATCCGGATTGTTTCCGCCCTTGCCTTTCTTATATACACAGACCGTCAGATCGACCTTTCGCACTCCCCCGCTGCTTGCCACCAGAGGGGCAACCGACCCAGCCGGCAGCTTAAAGCTGTCCTGATAAATTGCTCCCTTGTTGGTCACCGCAGCCGGATCATCCGGATACGACTTGTTGCCAAGGTTTGATGCCACAGACGGCATCGGGCATCCCTGCGGCAACACCGTCATCTTATAATCCGGTCTGATGCTGTTGACATCCGCAATATTCTGGCATACAAACACCAGCTTAGGGTTCACACCGGCAGCGTATGTAACCTCCATCGTATCGCTGTCCTGTGCCACATGGTACATAAGATAAATATGCTCCACATCACGGATGTCTTCCTCTGCAAACTCATTACATTCATATACTTCCGAAGGATCTATGCCCAATACCTCATCGCCTGTTTCCCCACATGTATAGCTGCATGCCACCCGGACATGCGTGCTGTCTGCCGTAACCGAAAATTTCCGCTTCATCTTCGCCTGCAGTTCGCTGTCCCCAAGCGGAAGCGTCCCCGGATGTGCAGCAGCATATGTCATATTTTTTTCCGAAAAATACGTCATTGCTTCCTGCAGCTGGTTATGTTCCAGTGCCACGACATCCTTTGTGTCATCAATCCCTTCGATCTGTGGGATATTGGTGTCATTTTCAGCTGCAGCCGTACTGACAGAAACCTCGACATCATACGTGCTGCCAGAAGTGCCTGCCGCCGCGTAGTACACATTCTCCGCCTGAAATGCCGGTGCCGGGGCAGCCGCCGGAGTCTCACTGAGCAGGGTGTAGCCATTTCCTTCCAGATAGGGAACACGAAATCCTGCCCCTGTCGTCACCACAGCCAGCTCTTTTTGGTTTTTTAAATCCTCCAGCACTTCCTGCGCCAGATTGGTTGCATGCTGTTTGTCCGCCATCATCGCATTGTACTTCATGGACTGCGTAAAATAAGACAGCAGCGGAATGGAAATAATGGCAAGAATTGCCATGGCAAGGATGACTTCCAGCAGGGAAAATCCACCATTGTTATTCGGTTGTCTCTTCATCTGCGGGCCTCCTTCCCATCCGTTTTAAGCGATGTGCTTCTGCCAAAAATACTCATCACACCTTTTGACATATTCGGAAATACCGGTGGAACATACTCTTTTCCGGTGTTCTCCAGATAATACATATTCAGTGTCATCTCCCCGTTTAATTTTCCGGTGGAATCATCATAATTTGCCGTAAACTGTGAAATCGTTGTACGATCCTTAAAATTGTTGACATAAGCGATCATTTCCTTTAATCCGGCATAGCCTGCCTCATAGCGGATACCGATAGAGGCATAATATCCCCGGACCTCTTTTTGCTCTGGTCCTGTCGTTTCCTGTTCTGCTGCATCTGCCCCCTGTGTGCTCTCCTCACTCTGGCTTTCGGATGCAGAAGATGCCTCTGCATCCGGTGCGGTAGTGGAAGAAGCATCCGTTCCTGCAGCTGTGTCCGTGCCATCGGTCTGCACATCCACAGCAAGCGGCTGGTTCATGGTAAACGTAATGTCCGTAATATGGAAATCGCTGCTGTTATCCTCATACGCCTGTAACGACTCAATGGCCTTCTCGGTTGTCATTGCAGAAGGATACGTACTGATAATCGTCTTCTGCTTTTTTACCATCAGCTGGATATTTTCTTTTACCTTCGGAAGTCCTGCCTCCATCTGTTCCATCTGCTGCACTTTTGCCTGGTCGGCCGTATTCTGTTCTTCAATCTTCGCTGCCTTGCTCATTCCCTTATTGAAAATAAAGAAATACGAACATGCCACTATGACAATCGCACAGAAAATGAGCAGCAGCCGCTTGTCGGAATCTGAAATTTTAATTCTATTCATTGGTCTGCTCCTCTCCTTCCACGCTGTCTGTATCGGTATCGGCATCGGCATCGGTATCCGCAGACGGAACCGCTTCTTTTATGAGATGCCCATCCTCCCCGAGAAATGCACCGGTATAATAAGCATTTAACGTATACGTCCACGTCACCGTGCCGCTGTCTTCATCGGACTCCTCCGACATGGACGGAATCGAAAGATTTTCAAGCAGCGTCACATCCGCAAAATTCAACAGCATCTGTCCGACCGTAACTTTCCGGTCTGCCTCCATATTCAGCGTTACCAGTGAACCATCCGTCTGGATACTTTTTACATGGATGGTTGTCGGAAGTTCATTTTCCAGCTGCGCAATCAACGGATACAGCTGCTCATTTTTCGTGATGGTGGCAAGATCCAGTTTCTCATACACCTGTTCCTCCGCCTGTACCCGCGCGTAATCGTCATACGTCTCCTGCACATAGGAAAGATCATTGATCCGTTTGGTCAGGTTGCGGTGCTCACGATAAGCCAGCAGCTGACGCACACCGGAACCGAGAATCAGCAGGACACTTACCAATACTGCCCCCGCCAGAATCACATATGCCGTGTGCAGGTCGTTCTTTTTGGAATCTGCCACAAGCATGTCCTTTGGCCTGGCATCAATCGGATGAACCGCCGCACCGATGACCGAAAGGAAACCGACAGCCGTTGCCGCCTTCGGTCTCGTCCCGGAAGATGCCGCATCCGGTGTTACCGACCCCTCAGCCGCCTTGTTTTTTCCGCTCCGTAAATCGATGACCTTTGTGAAATCAATTTCCTGCAGCGGAAGCGGAAGCTCCTGTGCAAACAGTTTGTGCATGCCTGCAAAACGGGAACCATCGCCAACCAGGTAGACATTCCCGACAAATTCCTGTTTGACCTGATTCTGATAATACTCAACCGCCGTGTTTGCAATACGCAGATGATACCGCAGGGACTCCGCCAGATCCTCATATGCCTCTTCTGCCAGAGCCTGCTGACGCTTCATCTCCTCCTGGTTTCCCATCTCCGGAATCGTCGGACGGTTATATATCACATTGTGTTCTAAAAGGAAATCAAGTGCTTTCTCCTCATCGTCAATGCCAAGCACCGGATGGTCGATCACCGCCGTGATCGTAGCTCCATAGCCATACGGTGTCACACGCTGAAAAACCAGTTTTTTATTTTCCAGAATACTGATAACCGTTGCCTGTTCTTCCAGCTGCACGACCACGGCATTTTCCAGAAAACTGTCACACAAAAGCTGTACCGTTCCGTTTCCGATATAGTCAAACGTCTCCACCTTAAGCCCTGCCAGCTCGGCAAAGGTCACATAGTTGTTTAAAAGGTTATCCGGAATTGCAACGAGAAGCAGCTTAAGCATCTTCTTTCCGTCTTCTTCCTCCACGTCCATCTTGCTGTAGCTGATGGTGTAATTGCTCACATCCATCGGGAAGTAATCACGGATCTGTGCCTCGATGATTCCCATGATCTTATTGTCCTTGACAAACGGGATCATGACCTCGCGGGTAACGACCTTAGAGGAGGAAAGGGTAAATACAACTTCCTTCTCATGGATATCGTGTCTGCTTAGTTCGGCCTTTAATG
>ERZ824488.3061-NODE-3061-length-13355-cov-12.869850_pt1 | contig 13355 bp, 10 predicted proteins | sample MGYA00519936_ERZ824488 | MGnify/ENA primary metagenome ERZ824488 (study PRJEB31778, sample SAMEA3449153) | human gut metagenome | biome: human gut; feature: human-associated habitat; material: faeces | place: United Kingdom | collected 2010/2012 ... | reverse complement strand
GACCTGACGCTTGAACTGCCTGTGCGTCTGGGCGAGCTGCCTGACGGTGAACTGGACAAGCTGATGACAGACGGCAAGGTGAAATTCTGGAAGGACGGCGTGGAAGTGCCCATTGAGGCTGTGCCGGACGGAACCATCGATGCCAGCACGGTAGCCAGCCTCGATCAGGACGGTACGCTGCACATTCTGATTACGCCTGAAATCACAGGCACCAAGGAAGCTATAGACGCGCTTTCGCCGGTGGTAGATGAAACGGACAAGTTGGGCGTGACCATGGCAGGAATGTGGGCAGGAATTCGTCCTGCTACGACCATGGACAAGATCGACAGCGCACTGGGGCGCATTCAGTCCTATCAGGAAACGCTGGATTACAACTGGTGGGACAAATTCTGGGCTTCTGTATTTGGTGCAAGCACAAACCTTGGCGTCTTGGATCAGAGCATGAAGTCGGACTTCAATCCTGAAATCGTAGCCGAAATGTCAGCTTACGTTGCCGAGGTGGTCAGCGCCATTCATCAGGGCGTGCAGGTGCCGGAAGAGGATCTGAATAATCTGCAGACCATTCTTGATTTTCTGAACGGACTGGACACGACTGGCACCGGTGCGCACATTCGCGAGGGCATCGCGCAGGGCATGACGGAAGTGGGCTTCGACAGCGACGCGGAAACGGTCGCGACCAACCTCGAAACTGCACTCAACACTGCATTGGATATTCATTCGCCTTCCCAGAGAGTAAAACCTGTAGGCGAATATGTGTCGGCGGGCGTAGGTGAAGGCATGAGCGGTTACGATTTTACCTCGGATGTCGGTGCCTTGGCAGCCAGCGTTGAAGCCGCTATCACCAGCGCACTGCCGGGCGATGCGCTTTCTTCATTTGGCACCAGCGCCGCAGAGGGGCTTGCAAGTGCGCTTTCCTCCTACAGCATGAGTTCAGCGGGAGCCAGCGTGGCTTCGGGTATGCGCACAGCCGTCAGCACCAATCTAACGGCAACGACGCTACGTTCCGCTGGCGTAAACGCCATGGCTGGGCTGAGAGCCGGTATCCTTGCCGGACGCTCCGGGGTGATCTCCGCCATGCGCTCTGCCGCACGAGAAGCTGTGAATGCGGCCAAAAAGGAGCTCAAGATCAAGAGTCCTTCGCAGGTTTTCAGGGATGAGGTCGGCGTGATGACCATGCGCGGATTCGGCGCGGGTGTGCTGAAGGAGAGCAAGGAGCAGGCAAAGGTTATCCGCAACGCTTCCCGCTTTCTCACTGGCGAAGCGCGGGAAGGCTCCATCGTTACCAATAGCAGCGATAATCGCAAAACCTATAACAACAACGTATGGTTGACCGTTATCTCTATAATGGTAAAATGTATGTTCTTGATGATGACGGAGTGAAATGCGAGTGTGTCGTAACGGACGAAGGGAATGGAATACTTGAAATTAAGAATATCGCTACAGTTCCCCCATTTCAGCGAAAAGGCTATGCCAAAGCGCTGATTGAATTTCTTGTTGAAAAATACCGCAGACAATTTTCGATACTGCAAGTGGGAACCGGCGACAGCCCGTTGACGATATCCTTTTATGAAAAATGTGGCTTTGTACGCTCGCATACCGTGCCAAATTTCTTTACGGATCATTATGATCACCCGATATATGAGTGTGGTGTACACCTTGTAGATATGGTGTATTTGCAAAGACCTCTATAAAAAAGCGAATTCCATTTTGTCGAATTGAACAGCGCATACATAGCCGCTTGGTTTTTATTTGAGAACCAAGTGGCTCTTTCTATTTTCGGAGGCGATGAAAAACATGATTGCAAGAGCAAAGAGCAAACATAAAACTACAGAAAGGAACGGTCTATATGGATAAAAGTAAAATCAAGCGGCTTGCCGACTATGCCGTTCGGCAGTGCTGCGACAATTCCGATAACTGTTATTGGTCGGTTTCCTATGATGAACTGTACCATCACTTTGGTGCAGAGATTACCGACAGCAATGAAAACGGAAAGCTACTCGAAAAAGAATTACGGCAGAAAGAAGAAATCAACGAACTCATTATGACCGAGGACGCCATCGAAATGACCTGCCACCTCAGGTACTGCCCACAGTGCCAGGGCGATCCGCTGAGTCTACTCTCCGTCCTCGGCTGTAATTTCTATGACGACCACGAAACCGAACACCACCATGAGCCTGCGAACGAATCCTCCGACGAGGACGAAACGCAGGCTCTGTCCATGTAAAGGAGGACACGATATGAAAAAGACAACCTTCAACATTTCATTTGACGAGGACAAGGCATCCGCCCTTGTCCTTTATCTTTCACAGAAAGGTACGACCGCCGAAGCGGAACTCGAAAGAGCGCTGGACGCTCTCTACACCAAAACCGTGCCTGCAGGTGTGCGTGATTTTATCGACATGAAATCCGGCACCGTGTCTTCCTCTGCCGTGCCGAAGGCAAGAAAGCCGAAGCCCCTTAAAACCGAGCATACGGAAGTCAGCGAGGTGAGCGCCAATGAACGACATTGATATTACTCTGTACCTTAACGAATACCGTGTGCGGGCATTGGCAGACGCCCTCGGCAGTCAGACCGCCGAAACGGTCGAGGATAAATTGACTGAGGTGTTCGACACATTGTATCAGGAATATGTTCCCGATGAGCAGCGTGCCTCCATCGAGGCAACGATTGAAAGAGAGGACGCCGCAGAACAGGCGCGGCTGGAAGCAGCCCGACGCTTTGCGGTCTACCACATCCGTGAAAACGACGATGACAGTCACTTCACAAGTGACTACTTCCTCTCTCCGATGCAGGCAGCTTACCGCTACCGCCTCTATGAGCGCGGCGAGTTATCCGCCGACCCCAAAACATTCGCCGATGCTTTTATTGAAACGAATCCCATCAGCCTTGAATACTTCGGCAAGGTCTGTGCGGATATCCATGCAGACGACCGAGTCACTGCGCTGCTCGAATTTGATTTGGACGAAGGTCAGGTCAGTGTTTACGACGGCACGGATAACGAATGGCAGACCTACTCTCTGCACGATTTTTCCGTTGCGGCCTACAAAGCGTTTCGCTCCGATTACCGCAGCGAGGAATGCCGCCGTGAAATTTTCAACAACAGCCTTGCAGGGAAAGAAATGGATCTGTCGGAGGAAACCGATGACGAAACCGAAAACCAAGTGATTCAGATATAAGGAGGACTAAAGTATGGATAACAATATTTCAAAAGCGGAATTTCTCCGTAACTGCTTCAAGGAAATGCTTGATGATGGAAAGCCGCATAGATACCGAGAGCTTTTGGAATTTGCTCGGCAGCAAATTCAGGGAACAAGGTTCGATGAAAAAATCCAGCCGAACCTTTTCATCCAGTATGTCAACAGCGTCATCAAGAAACCCGATTCGGACTATGAACGGGCACAGTTCGGTATCTATCAGAAAAAATCTCCGCAAAGAAAGTTGGAGATCAAGTCGGATAACGAATTGGATCGGCTGTATTCTATGCTGGACTGCAGCTGCGCCTTAAAGGAGCAGATGGAAAAAGCATATACCGATTGCTGTGTTGTATTCCCCGAAAACCGTGAGGAACTTGCCGGAGCATTCAAGCACACCTTTGAAAGCCTCGATGAGTCCATAAACGGGCTGAGTGCATGGGTCGCCTATATGGAGGATCTCTCCGATATGATCTATGAGGAAGCCGATGACGAAACCGAGGTTCCGGCAATGCAGATGTAACCGCCGAGTGCGCCCCTGTGCCGCCCCGTGTCAAGATACAGCCCCGAATCGGGTAAACACAAGCCCTGCGAAAGCAAAGAGCCGTTTGGAACGGTTTTCGCACCCTTTTGCGGAAATCGGCAGGCGGTACGAAAATAAGCAGGAGAAAGCGAGGGGTTGCCTTGCTTTCCCCTCGCAGGACACAGCGGACGGCAACGCCGACCGCATAAGGCTTTGCTGGGCTTTTGAGAACAGCAACAAAAACTGCGATTTAGGGGTTGCACGGATAAAAACCTCGCAAGTTTAGGGGTTGCGGTTTTTGAGCGAAAAATACGGCAGGAAAAGGAGATGATTTGAGTGCCGACACCGAAAAACAAACGCAAATTCGCACTATGGCTCTATCCCGAAACGCTCGATAAAATCGGGCAGCTTTACACCGCAGATGATTGCCGCAGTAAATCCGAATTCATAGAAAAGGCGGTGCAGTTCTATATCGACCACCTCACTGCCGAGGATCAGCGCTCCATGCTGCCGAACGCAATGCTGTCCTCTATGAAAAGTATTGTTGCCGAGAGTGACAATCGCATCTGTAGATTGCTTTTCAAAATGGCGGTGCAGCTTGCGGTAACGATGAATGTGGTGGCGGCGAACAGCGAGATTGACGATGTCTCTCTTGAACGGCTCAAGGGCGAATGCGTAAAAGAAGTAAAAAGACTCAACGGCAATTTCACTTTCAAGGACGCAAACGATTGGCAGAAGGGATAATGTATGGCGCGGCTTATAACCAAATTCAAATACCTAAAGCCGGAGGACAGAAAAAATGTCGGCGGTTATGCGGAGTACATTGCGACCCGTGAAGGTGTAGAAAAGATAGACGAGTCAAGGAGGTTTGCTCCGGCGACCGACAAGCAGCGGCGGCTCATTCAAAAAATACTCGCAGACTTTCCCGACAGCAAATCCTCGTTGGAATATGAGGACTACATCAAAGAGAAAACGGTCGGTGCGGCTTCGGAATTTATTACCCGTGCGCTTGAGGAAAACGCCGATGAAATGATGCACACCAAAACCTACGCCGACTACATCGCCACTCGTCCCCGTGCAGAACGCATCGGCTCTCACGGACTCTTTACCGATGACGGCGTGGCGGTGGATCTGAAAAAGGTGTCGGACGAGCTCAATGCGCACACGGGAAATGTGTGGACGGCAATCGTCTCACTGCGCCGTGAGGACGCCGAGCGACTCGGCTATGATAACGGCAGCCGATGGCGGGATATGCTCCGCTCACAGGCGCAGACGCTCTCCGAAAACCTGCGGATACCCATGAGTAACCTCCGTTGGTTTGCTGCCTTCCACAACGAAAGTCACCATCCTCATATCCACTTGATAGCCTACTCGATAAATCCGAACGAAGGCTATCTCTCGGAAAAAGGTGTGATGGCTTTGCGTTCATCCTTCGCCAAGGACATATTCACACAGGATTTGCTCTGCGAATATAAAAAGCAAACCGAACATCGTGACGCACTCAAGGTGCAGAGCCGTGAGATACTCGCCGAGCTCATAGCCAAAATTAACGGCGGCACCTACGACAATCCCCAAGTGGAGGATCTGTTGCAGGCACTCGCCAAAAGGTTGGCTGTGACCAACGGCAAAAAACAGTACGGTTATCTGCGCAAAGACATCAAGGAGATCATCAACAGCATCGTTGACGAACTCGGCAAGGACGAACGCATCGCAGCTCTCTATGATTTGTGGTATGAGTCAAAAGAAAGCACACACAAGGTGTACAGCGAAAGTCAACCGGAACGGCTGCCGCTGTCGCAAAACAAGGAATTCAAATCCGTAAAAAATATGGTGATAGCCGAGGCGATGAAACTCAATTTGCCGACAGACGAGATCGAGGAAACGGACGAGCCTGTCGAGCCGGACTGCGAACCGACCACAGAGGAAACCGAAAGTTCCGATCCGCCTCCGCCTATGGACGAATACGAAAAAACGGTTGCAGACGCCGACAAGGGCAACAAGTGGTCGCAGTACCGTGCGGCAAAATTTATGCTGGACCGTGGCGGCGACCACTACGATCCGAAAAAGGCTGTGGAGTATCTCACCAGATCCGCCAAGCAGGGCTACACCGTAGCGAAATATATGCTCGGAAAATTGTATTTGCGTGGCGAGGATGTGCCGAAACAAATGCTCCACGCTTTGCATTGGCTTGAAAGCGCCGTCAAAGACGATAACCCATACGCCGAATATCTGCTCGGCAAGACCTTCCTCAAGGGCGAGGATATAGAAAGAGATACCGAACGAGCCGAGAGCCTGCTGCGCCGCTCCGCAGAGCAAGGCAACAAATATGCAGCGTACACCCTCGGCAAGGCATATCTTGACGGAGATATTCTTGCTCAAAACATTGACGAAGCCGTGCGCCTGCTGAATCTGTCGGCATCAAGAAACTTTGCTCCGGCGCAGTTTATCCTCGGCAGACTGCTATACAAAGGCGAGGTCATACCAAGGAATATCCGGCAGGCTGTCCGTTGGCTTGCCCGTGCCGCCGCGCAGAAAAATCCCTATGCGGCGTACCTTGCAGGCAAAATTTATCTGACCGAGGATGAGGTCAAGGACATTCAAAAGGCCATCCGCAGCTTTAAGATAGCCGCCGAGAACGGAAATGACTATGCCGAATACCAGCTCGGAAAAATCTATCTCTACGGAAAAGACATACCGAGAGATACAGATAAGGCGATGTACTATCTTCATCTTGCCGCCGAGCATGGCAATCAATACGCCGCACAGCTCATCCACAGTATTAAGGTAAACGGGAACTGGACGGCAGCGCTTGCTTCTCTCCGTCTGCTCGGACACATGGCTCGTGTCATCCAAAACCGCTTGGAGGATGAGCGTAGAGGCAGAGAAAACAGCATCGACCGCAAGCTGCGGAGAAAAATCGAGGAAAAGAAACAGGCTCACGGACTCAAACAATAGCACGGGGAGGTTGCGCATACATTTTATGCGCAACCTCCTTTTCGAAAGGAGAAACTCATGTCAACCGAATACATTCACTTTACAGCCGCACAAAAGGAAGCTGCCCGTCAGACAGACCTGGTCGCACTCCTGCAAAGCCAGGGCGAACACTTAAAACGCTCCGGCAAGGAATATGTGTGGCGTGACGGCTCGGAAAAGGTTACGGTCAGAGGAAACCTGTGGTTTCATCAGTACGAGCGCATCGGCGGCGACGCCGTTGACTTCGTCCGCAGATTTTATAACATGGACTTTCCGCAGGCTGTCAACTTCCTGCTCGGAAATAACGGCGGCACAATTCAAAGAGTCGAGCCTGTAAAACAGGAACCGAAAAAGCCTTTTGAGTTGCCGCCGCAGAACGATAATATGCGGCGTGTGTATGCCTATCTGCTCAACCGCCGTGGGATAGACCGGGAGGTGCTGTCTGCCTTTGTGCATAAGGGAATGATCTATGAATCAGCCGATTACCACAACGCTGTATTTGTCGGCTATGATGAAAAAGGCATTGCCTGTCACGCTCATAAACGAGGTACAGGCTCTGAAAGCACCTACAAGGGCAACGCGGAAAGCTGCGATCCCCGTTACAGCTTCCACTGGACCGGGACGGACAACACACTCTATCTCTTTGAGGCTCCCATAGATATGCTGTCCTTTATTTCTCTGCACAAGGAGAATTGGCGCAGCCACAGCTACGCTGCCGCTTGCTGTGTCGGGGATCAAGTGCTGTTTCAAATGCTGAAAGCGAATCCCAATATCGACACCGTCTGTCTCTGTATGGACAACGATGCCGCAGGTCAGGCGGCGAACAATAGAATATCCGACAAGCTCTTTATACAGGGCATAAAATACGAAATCCTCGTTCCGTCATTGAAAGATTGGAACGAGGACTTATTATGTGACGAACAGGAGGAAACCGAATGCCAAACATTGCAGCTTTAATCACCGTCGCCGCAGTTATGTTTGCCGTCCTCGGTGCGATCACTCTGATTGCTCATATCTATAACCTTAACAACATCAAGAGCAAAACGGTCGGCGACGGTCAGCACGGCACGGCTCGGTGGGCAAACAAAGCAGAGATACGAAAGACCTACCGCCATATCCCGTTCACTCCAAAGAAATGGCGAAGGCAGGCAAAGCAAAATCAAACGCCTACCATGACGGCAATAGCACCGAGAAAACTGCTTGGTAAAAAGACCGAGCCGACCGAGGAGTCTCTGCCGCAGGGCATTGTGGTCGGGTGCAAGGGCGGCAAGCACAGCACCACCGCCATGATAGACACCGGAGATGTTCATGTGCTTATGATCGGTGCGGCGGGTGTCGGCAAGACTGCCTTTTGGCTGTACCCGTGCATCGAGTATGCCTGCGCATCGGGAATGTCCTTCCTCTCCACCGACACCAAGGGCGATGTCATGCGTAACTACGGCAACATCGCCAAGGACTACGGATACAAAGTTTCGGTTATCGACCTGCGAAATCCTACCCGATCAAACGGAAATAATATATTGTATCTCGTCAATAAATACACAGACCTATACGCAAAGCATCCCGACCAAATCGTCTACAAGGCCAAGGCCGAGAAGTATGCAAAAATCATATCCAAGACCATTATCCTCTCCGGTATGGACGCTGCCTCCTTCGGACAGAACGCATATTTCTACGACGCCGCCGAGGGCTTGCTGACGGCAACCATTCTGTTGGTAGCGGAATTCTGTGCGCCGGAAAAACGACACATCGTGTCGGTGTTCAAGGTCATTCAGGAACTACTCGCCCCGTCAAAGAAAAAGGGCAAGAATCAGTTTCAGCAGCTTATGGAGTTACTGCCGAATGAGCATAAGGCGAAATGGTTTGCGGGTGCGGCATTGAACACCGCCGAGCAGAGCATGGCAAGCGTTATGAGTACGGCACTGTCAAGGCTCAATGCATTCCTCGATACGGAATTAGAACAGCTCCTGTGCTTTGATACCGAGATAGATGCCGAAACCTTCTGCAATCAAAAGTCGGCTATCTTCGTCATCATGCCGGAGGAAAATCCCAATACCTTTTTTATGATTTCACTGATTATCCAACAGCTCTACCGTGAGATACTCGCCGTTGCCGATGAGAACGGCGGCAAGCTCAAGAACCGCTGTGTATTCTTCTGCGATGAGTTCGGAACGCTGCCCAAAATCGAAAGTGCGGAAATGATGTTCTCCGCCTCCCGTTCAAGGCGCTTGCAGATCGTTCCCATCATCCAATCCTTTGCCCAGCTCGAAAAGAACTACGGCAAGGAAGGTGCGGAGATCATCGTGGACAATACACAGGACACCATCTTCGGCGGCTTTGCGCCCAACAGCAGCTCTGCCGAAACATTATCCAAGGCACTCGGCAGCCGCACGGTCATGAGTGGATCTGTCAGCAGAAGCAAAAACGATCCGTCACAATCGCTCCAAATGATAGAACGCCCACTGCTCACGCCGGACGAACTCAAATCTCTTCCAAAGGGCGATTTTATCGTGATGAAAACGGGTGTGCATCCGATGCGGGTACACCTCAAGCTGTTCTTCAAATGGGGCATTGAGTTTGACGACGAACACCCATACGCCGTACCTGACCAAGGCAACCGTGAGGTCAAGTATGCCGACAAAAAGGAAATTCAGGACGGCATCCTCGAAAAATATCCGCCGGAGTGGAAAGAGGAAACGCCTGCACCGAGCGACGCTGACGGCGGCGGTCAGGCACAGCAGGACAGCCCCAATAACGAGCCGCAGAGAACTCCGCCGAAGGATAAGAACAAGGGCGGCAACCCCATCCGTACCTCACCGCCGAAAAAAGAAACGGCTCCCGACATAACGGAAGCAGAGATCATAAAAGACTTAACCGAAACGGAGGTGCAAAGCAATGAGCCGTCTTGATTTTCTTTACCGCACCGAGCTGCCGCACAGGGCCGTTGCGGTATATATCTATCTCGCCGACAGGACGAACGAGAACAACGAGTGCTGGCCTGCCATACCGACTATAGCTACAGACCTCAAGCTCTCGACATCCACCGTTCGCCGCGGAATCCGTGACCTTAAAAAAGCAGGGCTTCTTGAAACCGAGCAGCGATACCGTAAGAAAGGCGGCAAAAGCAGTCTGCTGTTCCGGCTGAAAGCGGAGTGAAAAGAGCAAAACTCTCCGCCAAGGGGCAACTGCGCCTACAAGCTGACAGGTGCCACCTGTCATGGTGATAGGAGAAAGTGAACTACCCAACTGAAGATAGATTACAGCAGAAAGAAAAAGACACAGAGTTTTCTCATTACAGCAATCAGCGATACTCCCGCAGCCCCCATCCGGGTGAGCGTTCCCCGCGCCGGCGTTTTCTTTTCTGCCGTGCGGTCAAAACAGCCGCGACATTTCCGTATTGTAAAATAATCTCCGGGCAGAATAATAAAAAAACCACACGGAGGAAACGGAACATGGACTATACGGAATTGCTTGACGGCTTTGCAGCCCAGCTGCGGCGGGAGGAAAAGAGCCGCGCCACGGCGGAAAAATATCTGCACGACGCGGCGGCGTTTGCGGCGTTCGCCGCGGGACGGGAGATCACCAAGGAGCTGACCGTCGCCTACAAGGAGCAGCTCACACGGCGGTATGCGCCGGGGAGCGTGAACACGGTCATCGCCTCCCTCAACGCCTTTCTTCGCTTCTGCGGGCGGGCGTGCTGCCGGGTAAAGCCCCTGCGCCTGCAGCGCAGCCTCTTTGCCCGGGAGGAAAAGGAGCTGACCGCCGCCGAATATGAGCGGCTGCTGGCGGCGGCCGGGGACAGCCGCATCGCCGCCGTTATCCGCACCGTATGCGCAACCGGCATACGGGTATCGGAGCTGAAATATATCACCGCCGAGGCGGTGCGGGAGGGAAAGGCGGCGGTGCAGTGCAAGGGCAAGGTGCGTCTCATCCTTCTGCCCGGCACCCTCTGCCGCTTTCTGCGGGGGTATATGAAAAAAGCCGGCGTCAAAGCCGGCAGTGTGTTTGTGACCCGGAGCGGCAGACCTCTTGACCGCTCGAATATCTGGAAGGAGATGAAGGCGCTCTGTGCGGCGGCGGATGTCCCACCCGCCAAGGTGTTCCCCCACAATCTGCGCCATCTGTTTGCCCGCACCTTTTACCGGGCGGAAAAAGACCTGCTGCGGCTGGCCGATCTGCTGGGGCACAGCAGCATCAACACCACGCGCATCTACACCATGGACACCGGCGCACAGCACCGCAGGGCGCTGGATCGGGTGGGCGCAATACTCTGTACCACATAATGCGGATAATGTGGTAGTCCGCAAGATGCAGGTGTACCTATACATAAGTAGTATATCATACAAAAGCGAATTTTTCAAGGTCTTTTTGCCGCTTGCGGAACAATTTAAGCGCAAAAATTAAGCCAAAACAGGTGTAGCTGCCACTTTGGCTTGTTTTTTGCGCCCATTTTCACGATTTTTTCACAGAAATTTCATCCGGCGGCAGTCGGGCGTTCCCGCCCGAGCCGATTTGCCGCGCTGCGGGCGCTCTGTTTACCACATTATCCGCATTATGTGGTTGCCGTATAGTTTACCATAGCAAAAACAGCGCCGTCTGTCAAGCGCGGGCGGGCTGCACGGCATTTGTGCCGCGTCCGGCGGCACACTACCCCAAGGAAAGGCGGCGCAGACCATGATACAAAAGAAACGGTACGGCGGTTTTGCAGCCGCCAGGCGACGGGTATATGCGGCGGGCTCCGATCCGCCCGCCCTGTGCGGAGAGCTGCGAAAGGAGGAAACAGCCCTCTGCGGTCAGTAGAGAAAGCACGGCTTTATGCACCAACAAAAAACGCATAAAAATCTTCAAAACTATTTTGAGGGAGGAAACGATAATATGACAAAAACGAACACACGAAGTCGCATCGTCAGCATCCTGCTGGTGCTTATGATGCTGCTGACAATGGTGCCCATCACCGCCGTGACGGCAAATGCGGCGGAATGGACGACCGTTAACACCTACAAGGAATTGCAGGACGCAGTCAAAGCCAAGAAGGAATACATCAAGCTGGGGCAGGACATTGACACCACCAATTTCCATTCCACAGGCAGCGGCTTGGAAGTAGAGGATTGGCTGACTTTTGAAAACCAAACCTGTACTCTCGACTTGAACGGAAAAACCCTGACGCTGATGACCAGGTTACTCCCTATGGGGGTATTCCTTCGAGTGTACAACGGAAGTAATCTGACAATCAAGGACAGTAGCTCTGCGAAAACCGGCGCGATCACCGGCGCTTTTAAGAACTATATTGGCAGTGATGCAGGTTGTTGCTTATTCCATGTGCATGGAAGTAGCTTAACGCTGGAAAATGGAAGTTTTACCGTTACTTCTGCGCCGCATGAGGATCATGCCGATACAGTCCGGGCTATGGACAGCAATATTACGATCAAGGAAGGCGTGACTATCAGCCATCCGGGCAAATTTTACCCTGAACATTCCTACAAAGATCTTGACGGAAATTCTTACGCTCTGCGTACAGACGGAAAGTGTAAGGTCGTCATTGACGGCGGCGTGTTTGACGGCCATGTAAAGCTGAGCGGATATCAAGACACCAACGGCTCTATTCAAATCAACAAAGGCACCTTCAAGAAGGATGTGCAGGTGCTGTACACGGCAGAGGAGAATAATTCCAATCCTGCTGTCACAGTGAACGGCGGCACCTTTGAGGGCAATGTTTATTTGCAGTACTGGCCTTGGAGAACGAGTCTTTATATGCCGTACCGTTTGAATGGCGGCACCTTTAAGGGCACAGTAGACCTTTGCGCAGATGACGATATATATGAAAAAGATAAACCGACAGGCAACCCCAATATTGCGCTGGGATTGGATAAATGCTTTGGCTACAGCGCAGTTGTTGCGCCTGACGGCACCTTTGCCGGTCCCAATGCTTACACTGCGGTTTGGGAAAAGTATACCGAATTGGGGCAGGAATATTATAAAATGCGGTTGAAGGGCACTGCTTCCAACCCCGTCAGAATCATCCCCAACGCATGGGGCATGAAGTCCGTCACGCTGGATGGCACCAAGATCAACTACGCCAAGGACTGGAATGGCGCAGTTGAGAAGATTACCAACGACACGGCGCATACCCTCAAATTCGAGTGGTATCCTCTGGCGCAGGAGCTGAAAGACGCAGGCTATACCTATCGAGCCAATTTCGATTGCTATACCGTCGGCTCTAACACCCCCACCACCAGCGTTCCCATCAGCGCCACCGCCGCCGAATATAGCCATACCATTCACGCAGGCAAAGCCCCGTCGGTCTATCCCTTTGATTTGCAGCTGAATCTGGATAAGAACGGCAGCTCCGTCGGCATCGTGGTCAACCAGCATATCGTCAAGCTGCTGGTAAGCGAAGCGCCGGTAGCTCCTCCGAGCTTGACCGGTCAGGTGTACTACACCAGCGGCATTGTCTACGGCAGCCCCATCTCCATCGCTGCCAGCGTGACACCCGCAGAAGCTACCAAGTCGTACCAGTGGCAGCGCAGCACGGACGGCGGCAGCACATGGACGAATATTGAGGGCGCGACCAGTGGCAAGTACACTCCCGTGGCGGCAGATGTGGGCGAGAATGTCCGCATCCGCGTGAAGGTCACGGCGGAGGGCTATCTCGGCGAGATCGTCGGCG
>ERZ824488.3060-NODE-3060-length-13361-cov-4.134375_pt1 | contig 13361 bp, 13 predicted proteins | sample MGYA00519936_ERZ824488 | MGnify/ENA primary metagenome ERZ824488 (study PRJEB31778, sample SAMEA3449153) | human gut metagenome | biome: human gut; feature: human-associated habitat; material: faeces | place: United Kingdom | collected 2010/2012 ... | reverse complement strand
CCATTTCATAAGGCACTTTTGCACCGACAGGCTCAAAGCTGATTGCGCCCTCACCAAGAACATAGGTAGTGTATTTGGTGTAAGCATCCTGCGCTGCAACATAACCCCCCTCGCCGGGTGTACCGCTTTCCTCAACAGCATCCACATTCTCAACAGGCATAGAATCATCAATCAGAACGGTTCTGCCGTTCCAAGTTGCCATACCAAGATCACGCTCAATGCCCTGTTCGTCCGTATATTTCAGATAAGCAAGCAGTTTCAGGTTTTCAAGGTTGGTTGCCACAACGGAATGACAAATAACAAGGCTGAACTTCTGCTTGTTATCGCCGCAAGCCTTCTGAATTGCGCTGTTCAGGGTGGTTGCATCCATCTTCATAGCGTCTGTGGTGGAAGGTGCGCCGGCGGAAGAAATATCATAAGTGTGTTCACTTACAAAAGCGGCATTGGCGGTCTTGACATTGCCCGTACCGGTTGCCTGCATAGCGAAAATGCCTTTCAGAATGGCAAGAATCGTGTCCTGATCCCTGTCATTCCAATAGCGGGTGATCTGATTTCTGACATTTGCCATAAAATCAACACCGCCAGTCACATCATAGCTGAAATCCGCTTCTGTCCAGCCCATCATGCGACCATAAGTAAATACACCCTGTTCAAAGGTGTCCGTGCTACCGGGGGTAAGATTGCTTACACCGTCATAGTTCTGTGCATCCCCACCAATCAGCCCAAAATAGGGAAGGACTGCATAAACAGTACCAGTCTGACCGGGATTAAGAAAAGCGTCACGCAAACGCTGATCTGTAATAACTGCACGGGATTCTCTAAGCTTATTCAGCTTCACATTCGGGATAGCAGACATATACTTCCCGAAAGCTTTTTCGTTAAAGCTTTTCGCATCAAATTTTGCCATTATCTTTCAATCCTTTCTTTGAAATGAATTATTCAGCATCGGGGTTCTGATCAATGTAATTTGCCAATTCCTCATAGGTCATTTTAGACATATCCACCTTAGTTCCCGGCTTCACATTGCCGGAAGCTCCCGGCTGAAATCCTTTGAAGTTCTGCTTCTGCTGTTTTTCAGCAAACAGGTAAGAATCCGATTTCTGAACTGCCGAAAGAAGATCATCAAACCCGGTCAGCTTACCATCTTCCCCAACCTTCACTTTGGAAGTATCAAGCAGCGCACGAACTGCCTTGATATTCTTTGCCCCGGCTGCCGTCAGGGCTGCATCAATAGCATTATCAAGCCGAAGCTGTGTCATTTCCGCTTCATGCGCCTTTTTCTGATTAGCATTTTCCTGCTGCAAGGTTTCAATCTGCTTTTTCAGTTCCTCGTTGTTACCGCTGGATTTTTTCAAATCTTCAAGCTGTTTATCTCTATCGGACACGGACTTTTTCAAAGTCTTGTTTTCCTCGTTGACCTCATTAAATCGGGTTTTGGTAACATAGTTCCCATCAAGGGAATCCATGACCTTCTTTGCCTGTTCCTCTGTTAAACCCATAGCAATCAAATCTTCTTTGTTCATAATTGTACCATCCTTTCATTTCCGTTGTTTACCGTGGGTGACGAACCACGAATGAATCTTGTTCTTTACCGCCTGCAATGCGAAAAAGGCGAAGAAAAAAGCACCCTTGCGGGTGCGGTACTATTTAACCCATAGTTGGGAGATAATCGGATCACCGTTCCTTTCTAAGTGCGAAAGCCAATAGTCACGGAAATAACCCCCTTTCTTCAAAAATTCGACCTTATATAATGCCTATATACAGGCTGAAATAAAGTCTTTGATACATTTATTGCCTAAAAATAAGCATGAAAAAAGCACCCTTGAAAATAAACTTTCAAAAGTGCTTATTCCTTTTCGTAATATTCACATTGAACCTGATTCATCATCACTTCATAAGGCTTGAACTGCGGATAAGGGTACATCCGGCAACAACCTTTCTGATAGTGGTTTGAATAGACTGTTCCGCCATCTCTGAATATGCAATTTTTACATTGGCGATATTTTTCAATCTGCGTGTTGTCGCTCAATACTTCATCCGCATACCGTTCTTCCAAAGATTTCTTTTCAGCCATTCAATCACCTTCTTTCTATCGCTGCGGGTTTTGCCCTATGACTTCAAGATCAATGTATATCATGCCGGGTGTTTTCTCAACCTTTGTAACACGGAAGGTTGTTCCTTGCTGCAAAATGATTTCCGATTCCTGCCCGAAAGAAGATTGCTTTGCGATACCGTCCCAAGACTTACCCGAACCATTACCAAAAGCGGAAAACGGTTCAGCATACATCATTTGAGTACCGGACGGGGCATAGATATTCAGGATAATATCACCGCTGAACCCTTTGCCCTTTGCAACACCACATGAACAAAAGCCGTATTCTGTGGGGGTAGTACCCAAAAGCAAGGCTTCCAATTCATCCTGTGTTGCCCGCTGCAATTTATCCATCGGAACATTGAAGAATTTGTCCATGCCCTTAAACCTACAACCACGCTGTAACCAAAAATCTTCCTGATAGGTTGATTTTTCGATTATGTCGGTCATGGCGTTTATTTCCTTCCGCATTGCTCCGGGTTTCCATCCGGCATACTTCACGCCGATCTGATCCAAATCCACATTGCCAACGCCTAAGAATTTTTCGCTGCCGTACTCAATGCCCCGCAAAGGCTCATTGAATTTGTGGTAACTTTGGGTGTAATCGTAGATAGCATTTTTCTGTGCGGGCGGGGAAGTGCGCCACACCTCGCCGCAAGTATCACGCAAAAGGGCATCTGCTTCTTTGGTTGACTTAGCCCACATTGCAGCGTCTTTTCTTTCCTGCGAAAAGGCATCGTCTACCGATTCAATTATACCATCAGTTTCAAGTTTTTTCAAATCAGATTGAACTTTGCTGATCTGCTTATTGACCTGTTGCAATTCTTTCTGAATATCCGCATAGGCTTTACCCTCTGTGTCCAGTTCTTGAAGCTGATTATACAAATCCTGATATTTCTTCATCAGGTCAGGATCACTTTCAGTAATGAACTTCCCTTCATAGTATTTTTTCTTGCCCTCGATATTCAGGGAAGCCCAATCAGCGGTTGTTTTATCATCCTTCCAAATGCCGGAATAGGTTTTAACCTCAAAATCATCAAGCTTCTGCTGCAAGGCGGCTTTCTGCGCTTCCAAGTCAAGCTGCTGTTTGGCAAGGGCTTTTTTCTGTTCCTTTACCAGCTTTTCATTCAACTTTGCTTGCCATTCTGCCTTTTGAGCGTTCAGGGCTTCAATCTGATCCCCAATCGCTTTCAAGGCTTTTTCCTCTGCGCCGTCATAAGATATAGCGGAATAATCGCCGCCATAGTCCTTCTTGAAATCTTCCCAAGAAATCAAGCCGCTTGTCTGCTGATTGAATTGGTTTTCCAAATCCTCAATATCAGCTTCCGCACCCGCAATATAGGCTTGCAGCTTCTTCTTTGTCAGATATTCCTTCTTAGGTTTGGGCTGTTCAGGCTCTTTGTGGTGTGAGTAGTGAAGGGCTGAACCATCGTCTACCACATCAAAGCCGGACTTATCGCCGCCATCCACAAAGGTTTTCTTCCAGTCCTGATAATTCATATCATCGGGAATGTAGTAGGTTTTGCCCGTTTCTTCATCCCTCGCCGCCCGTTCCCCAATCTGACCGAAGTTTTCATCAAAATGCGGAACCGTAGTTGAACGGCAATAAACATGAAATGGCGGGGCGGTAACACCTGCTTCATAATCCTTCATAGGAAACACTTGCCCGTCAAGGCTGCGGCATATTTCCGAAGTGTGGGAATCCAGCGTTGCAAGGATTTCATACTGTTCAACATCAAGTTCATTGAACGCTTCCCCTTGTGCAACGGAACTGAAATAAGCTTCTTCCGTCATAACAAGCCGCCCGGCGTTGTTCTTAGAAGTTTTCATCTTCTTTGCAAGGGAATCAATGGCTTTCTGCGGATCAGCCCCAAGCATGATATTTTGGGTAAGTTCGCTGTGAACCTCTGAAATCAGCTTTTGTTAGCATTTTAGCCCCTGTCACCTTTGCAGTTTTCGGAGAATACCCCGCCCGGATTGCTGCCTGTGTAGCATTGCAATCAATCAGGTATTCATCACAAAACCGCTTCTGTCTTGCGTTCATAGCAACAACCCCTTTCTGCAAATTTCCGTCCTAAGAAAAAATTCCCGGTGGGTAGGAGTTCAGCGGGTTGCCCATGCCCGCCTATGAAAACCCCACCGGGAAATGAAAAAATCTGCAAAGCTTTCACCTTGCAGATTTTTCACCCTATCATAATAGCACATACATATATAAGTTACCACAGGGCGGGTATATGTTTTCATTGGGTAAGATAGGTTTTTTCAAATTCTTTGAGCGCATACCCGTGAAGTTCTATGGTGTACTGGTATGTAAAATTCAATTCAAAAGCGATTTCTTCAAACTTTTTGAATTCAACATACCGCTTGAACAGATTTTTTAAATTTCAAGTAAAGTTGGAAAAACATTATAAAAAACGAAGGCGTTTCATCCTCGCAAGCCCAAACTATCTGATATGTGTTTCTGGATTTAGTCGTAGGGATGAACAAGAGACCTTAAATTGTCAGAATGTATAGAACAAGTTCTTCGCGGGTGGACAAATCAGATGTGGCACCGCTGATAACAGTCCATGTAGCTGCAGCAGCATAGTTGCCAGTGATAGTATCACAAAATGATTATGTAAATTATCCGTATTCATGTGGGTAGCGACCAGCACTTGGAAACGCTTGCCCCAGACCTTGCGGGCCAGTGCCACGCCGATCTCATGGCATTGCTCCGGGGTGACTTTCCCCTCGCGGAAGCTTTGGTAGGCATGGAGTGCCACCACGCCGTCTGTTTTACCAAAGCGTTCCTGTACAGCCCGCATATCTTCCCACGCATGATTTGCCCTGCAATGAATGCCGGTGACGAGCTGGGCGCTCTCATTCAGCTTGGTCTTGGCATCATTTTCTGCATAGTGCAGCGTTTGGGCAAGAGCATCGTATTCGGTTTTGTCTGGGTTGGCCGCATAGTCAAGGACGCGCTGTAAACTGTCCTTGATTGCCCAAATCTTAGTTACCGCCAATGAGCAGGTCCCTCATGCGGTCGGTCTGGGCGTTGATGGCTGCCCCTTCCCGTGCAGAACAGTTCTCTGCAATTTCATCCAGTTTATCCAATATATCAAATACCTCCTTGGGCGGATGCCCGCCCGGCTCATATCCCAGCGCCCGCTGGCGTAAGTATTGCGAGAGAGACAGCCCGCACCGTTTAGCCATCAGCGTCATTTTTCGTTTTTCTGTGACGCTGACGCGGACATTGATCCCAACGCTGCGCTTTCTCATGCGCCAGCAGCCTCACAGGGGTTCGGGGCTGTCCCTGTAGGCTTTTCGGCGGGTTGCCCTGTGGCAACACTTCGCCCATGCTTGCTTCCCTCAAGCGCTCCGAGTGACGATGGTGACGATGGTGACGGTCTTTCTGGGATACCCCACCCCGATAATTGAGTTATGTCAATATCATCGTCACCACCGTCACCATAGAAGTTCAAAAGGCGAACCTTGTTTTTTCGATGGGTTTTATATCGGATGTTTTTCGGTTCAAATACTTTATCGAAATACTTCGCCATGTTGTAGGTGAACTGGTTCGGTTTGGCATTTTCGATACCTGCCGCTGCAAGCAACTCGGAGGCTGTTCCCTGCCAGTTTCCGACACTTTCGATGTACTTCGCCGCTTTCCACAAGTAGTCCGGCACAGCCTTGATCTCTCGTTCCTCTTCGGTTTCTTCATCTTCCAAAATCCAGATGCAATTTTCTTCCCGCAAATGCAGCGTTCTATCGTCCATATCGCGTCCGGTAAGCAAAATGTCAGCAGTTTGGCTCATTCGCTTGCGCTGCATAACCCAGCTGGTATCTGCCACACCCATAAGACCTGTGGAGCCTGAAATCTGGTCAATGGGTCGGATGCAGTTTGCTTGCGCAAGTGGTGAATCAGCAATATGCAGATGCCATACTTGTCGGCAATCTTTTTCAATGCCCCCGCTTCTTTATAGTCGTTTGCATACATCCCGCCGTTTCCATCGCTCACACGCACTTTTTGAAGTGTATCGATGACAATCAAGCCAACATCGCAGTATGTATGAATCAAAGATTCTACCTGTTCCTCTAAGCCCTGCCCAATACCCGGACATTCCGTTTGGAGAATCAGACGCTCTGGGGCATCTCCGCCGTCGATAAGCTGAAAAATACGGTTTTGCAAACGATTAAATGTATCTTCCAGCGAAAAATAAATCACGGTGCGTGGCTCTATTTCTCGATTCCAGACAGGATTGCCCTGCGCGATCTGCAAACACAGCCACAAGGTCAACCAGCTTTTGCCCGCCTTGCTTGGGCCAGCAAACAGTGCAAGACCGGCTGGGAGCAGACCGGGAATGATCCACTTGACCGGCGGCAGTGGCGTGGAGAGGAGTTCTTCTGCGGTGATTGCTTTCGGAAGTTTTGTAAAAGTCATTTGCATCATCCTTTCTTGTTTGGTATACATCTATTATCTCATAGTATCGTAATTTTGCGTGTAGTAAGTTTTACTCTCTAGTGTTAAGTTGTACGGCTCGCGCCGCCCCACAGCCCCACAGACGTGCCAAATAGCGGCTTTGCGGGCAGCTTCGCGTCCCGTGTCCGATGCTGGACATCAGCCCCACACAGGGCGCGTTTGGGCACGGTATGCGAGTGAATCAGGTTTGATTCACTTTTTCGGTTTTGATGCAAGATAGTGAATCAATTCTGATTCACTCTGGAGGTCCGCGGGCATAATGAACACTTCTCTTTGCCATTTGCTCATCTCCTTTTCCGTTGTTTCGTGTAACACTTTTGAATACACCTTCTGGGGAGAAAAAAGAGGCCCGGAGGACTTTACCGATTTTGGTAAAGCCCTCCGGGCCTCTTATCTATTTTCTGTTCTGGCGTAAGGGTACACTTTCCCCGCAAATCTTGATGGAAATTCAATAAAAATCAAATAATACGCATAATAGCGTTAATCACACGATCATGTAAATAATAAAAGAAACCGCGTACATCAAAATAAATGCTGAAGAAAAATGTCTTATTTGCCGCTTGCCCCCAGACAGTGGGAACATAACAGGCAGGCTGTTGGCATACAGCCGTTCACTGACCTTGTTAGGATCTTACTTCTTACAATCCTAACTCAGTCACCCCATCTGACGCGTGGGGCAGCAGGAGTATCATTATGCCCTCTCCCCAGTCGCGGGTTATGGTCTGCCGTGACCATGCTGTGCGCCCCACCGGGAGAGTAAAGTACCTGTTATGCTGTGTATTCAGTTGTAAAGGTGCTGTGCAGAGAATCTCTGCAAGTTCAGGATAACATACAGCCTCCCAGCCTGTCAATGGAAAGTGGCTATAATTGAGAAAATCGTAACATTTGCGTAGCCGCGGGGGTTTGGGGTTCACCCCAAAAATGCGTTGTGGATATCCAAACGCTATGCTTGCAAAACCATCTACCAGCAGGTGGGGGCTTTTGGGCCCCTCTTTCGTCCCAGGCGGTGAGAAAACCGGCTGGGAGAGTGAATCATGCTATGATTCACTCTCTGCCGGCATTTCTCGTTTACTCAGAAAAAGTGAATCATAGCATGATTCACTTTTGGAAGAACCCTTACTTCCATTTTTCAAAAAGCAGAGGGAAATACCTGCTGTTAGCACAGAAATCTGCTACAATAAAAAGAAAACGCTGCCCGTAAGTGGTGGTGGGAGGGGAATACAATGCCAACAATTTTGATTGACGCAGACGGCTGCCCGGTGGTGGACCTGACGGTGCAAATCGGCCGGGCCCACGGCGTACCGGTGAAGATCCTGTGCGATACAGCCCACCGCATCCAGCGGAAGAGCGCCGAGACGCTGGTCTTTGACAAGGGCGCCGACAGCGTGGACTTTGCCCTGGTCAATCGGGTCACACCGGGAGATATCGTCATTACCCAGGACTACGGCCTTGCCACCATGTGCCTGGCCCGCCGGGCCAGAGTGCTCAACCAGAACGGACTGGAGTACACGACCCAGAACATCGACGGCCTGTTAGCCCGCCGCCACGAAAACAAAAAGCTCCTCCGTGCCGGCAAGCACCCAAAAGGGCCTGCCAAACGCACGAGGGAGCAGGATGAGGCGTTTATAGCTATGCTGGAAGTAGTGCTAAAAAGCATCTGCCTATGATTTTTACGACCGACTGTACCTCGACCCGGATACCCACAACTCCTATTGGATGTTCTGTCTCTTTGTCTACGGTTCTCTCCCCATCATCATACCGATTATCATGATCCGCACGGTAAACAGCGTATCATCAAGCATGGGAACTTGCACCTGGCAGTACGGTGCCAGGTCCAGCGTCCGATTTGTCCGCAATCCACCCTTGGACGGTAGCATCACCGCACTGTGCCTGTGGCCCCCAGCAAGATAGGGTGACTTGTCGTCATTCGACCAATCCTTCTTCTCAGACAGCTTCCTGCACCGCTTTTTTATGTTCTAACATTCTTTTGTAATAACAGGGCGCCGGAATTTGTGCACCACCACACAAATGCCGACGCCGGTTCATTTTGTATACTTTGGTGAAAAGAGCCTCTCTACCCCCGCCAAGCCTAAAAAAGTCACACCCCTCCCGGTTGCAGCACCGAGCATATTCCGAACTGATGTTACAGTGGAACACATGCCCCAGTACGTGCCCGGCATCGCCGCAGTAGTGATATTCTGCCCGGGCACCCACGGCCTGCAGCCGTTCGGCTAGAAGTCCGGCTTGCGGGGCCAGAAAATCTCCCTCTGCGGTCATTACGAAAGCCGGCGGGAAGTCTGCTGTCAGGTGAGAAAACACATCCATCTGCTCCAGCTCCTCAGCCGTACCCTCGCCGGGCAGATAGTCTGCCATCAGACGGGTGGTGAGGTCTTTTTTATTGGACATCTCGACGCAGTAGACCCCGCAGTTCAATGCCACCGCCCGAGGCACGAAGCCCGCTGGCGGACGCACCGTAAACAGGGCCGCATAGGCGGGATTGGTACAACAGGCACCATACAGAGCCAGCAGATGGACTCCGGCGTTATCCCCCACGCCGAATACATTGTGTGTATCAAAACCGTAGCGGACAGCATGCGCCAGCAGCCAGACAAACACTCGGTTGGTGTCTTCCAGCGGAGCAGGAAACTTGTATTTCGAGGCCAGCCGGTAGCTGAAATTGACCACCGCAAACCCCTGCTGCGCCAGACTCATACAATAATACTGGTAACGCTCCTTATCGCCGTAGCACCAACCGCCGCCATGCACGCTGACAATGACGGGAAGCACTGCATCCGTATCCCGTGGGCGGTAAACGTCCAACAGATTCCACCGAGGCTCCGGCCCGTAGGCGATGTTGTCAAATCATCGGATGTCGACCGGAGTAGTGCATCCCGCATTCCGCTGTTCATCAAAGCGCCAAAGCGCCGAAACATCATGCGCAAAATCAAACTGGCCAAAGACATTTCACTTTCCCCTTTTGCGCAGTACCCGCAGTCTGCTTTCTGTCGGCTTGCCGCCGCGACCTCTGTTTTTTGCTTGCGCCTTGTCTTTACGCTTACCCGTCTGCCTCCGCAAACGGTGCCAGAAGCGCTTCATCTTCCGAAACCTGACAAACCACTTCTCCCGAAAGATTGGCAAAATGGTCCCGGCTGGCCGCTGTAAACACAAACAGGCACAGCGCGGATTTGAGATTCAGGGAATCGCCCTCCTCGGTTTCAAAGGTGACTCTGCCCTGACAGTGACGCACAGCAGTAAAAAAGCGTTCCAGGTCTAGCGATGATTTCAGTTTCATGACGGTTCTCCTTGCTTGAATCGGTGGCAGGATGCATGCGTGAAAGTCCCCCCACCTGTTACTCAGTATACCATACTGTATAACAAATGGGGTGTGCTTCATTCCAGGGGCGGTCCGGCTTGATGGGGTTGGTTCTATCCTGTAGTTTCGTGTTTTTGCTGGGTGCGTTTTGGTGCCGGACAGCGCTCCGCCGCCGTGGAGTCAGGACAGCGAAAATTCGAGAAAATCCAGCCGTCCCTTGCCCTCATAGCACAGGCAGAGGGTGTGGTCGCCGTCCGGGATGGCCAGCTGCCCGCTGAACTTTGTCCACGTCCCGGACGGCACAAGATCCACGGCCCCCACCGGCTCACCGCCCGGTGTCAGCCTGACCAGCAGCCGGCCCCGGGCTCTGCCTCGCACCGTAACCTGGATGCGGGTGGTGCCCTCACAGTGGAAATATCGGTACACGGCGGTCATGCCGTCCCGCCCGTTGGCAATGTACTGCCGCGGCGGCTGTCCGGCATCCCCCGGCGACCAGTCGGGACCGTCCTGGGTGATGTAGGGATGTTTGTTGCCCATCAGCATCCTGACGGAGTAGGTGGGAGTCCGCTTGCCGTACAGGTGGCAGCAGATGGTAGCCGGGTAACTGCCTTTGGCTGCCAGCGGTCCGCCGTTGAGCCCGCAGCTGGTCACGCACACCTGGGGAATGCTGCCGTCCGGCCGGATCTCCACCCGCTCGGCGCAGCCCTGCCGGGAATACATGCTGCGGTTGGTGGGGCGGTGATAGAAGATGTAGTACTGCCCGTTGATGCATTCCAGCCCGCCGTGGTTGTTGCCGAAGGCGTAGCGGGGTTTCTCGCCGGGAAACAGGTCACAGTTGCTCACCACCACGCCGCCATAGCGGAATCCGCGGTCGGGCCGGTCGCTGACCGCGTAGCACAGCTCGTGGCAGGCAATGGAAGAGTAAACAAGGTAGTATTTTCCGCGGATCTTGCGGATGGAGCTGGCCTCAAACAGTTCGTGCCCGGCAAAGCCGGTGTCCCGGGAATGGCCCACGGTGGGCAGCAGGCGGCGCGGTTCGGTGCGCAGGGTGAGCATATCATCCTCCAGCGTCATGACCACAGAGGCATTCTGCGTCTTGACCGCCTTCTTTTCGGTGCGCGGTCCGTTGCCGGAATACAGGTAGACGGTGCCGTCCTCGTCCCGGAACACGCCGGGGTCAAAGGGGATGGTATCCCCCGGGCGCTCCCCCAGGATGCCACCCTCCCGTTCCCGCACCACGCCGTAGAACATATAGTGCCCGGCGGGGGTATCGCATACCGCCACGCCGATGGACTTCACCTTGTCGTCGGGGCAGTAGTAGAGGTAGTAGCGCCCATCCTTGCCCTGTACCACGTCGGGGGCCCACAGTTCGTGTTCCCCGTGGGGCATGCGGGGGTCCCGGGTGCGGTGGTAGATAACCCCCTCGTACCGCCAGTCCGCCAGGTCGGTGACAGGGGCAGACCAGCAGACATAATCGTTTTCGCAGAATTTTCTGCCGTCAAAGCGGTCATGGCTGCCATAGAGATACAGCCGGTCCCCGAACACATGGGGCTCCCCGTCGGGAATGTATTCATACAGCGGCAGATAGGGGTTCACCGCCTGCCGTTTGCTCTGTTGTTTCATCTGCAAGCCTTTTCCGTGGATGATGGAAGGCATGCTCATGCCTTGGTATTCTGACGGGCCTGCTGGCAGTGTGCTGCCAGGGCCAGGACGCGACGGGCGCATTGCTGCAGCGCTGCCAGCGGCAGCGTGCCGGCTTTCAGGGCGTCCAGAATGGCGTCCACATCCTGCTGGGAACCGGGCATGGTCAGGTCGTTGCCGGCCAGCACGCAGCCCGCCGTGGCGGAGGAACCGTACTTGAACCCGGTGCTGGCGTCGGTGGTGCCCCAGTCGGTCATCACAAGGCCCGCGAAGCCCCACTCATCCCGCAGGATATCGGTGAGCAGCTCCCTGTTGTTGGCCGAGTGGATGCCGTTCACCAGGTTGTAGGAGGACATCAGCGCCAGCGGCTGGGCCGTCCTGACGGCGATCTCAAAGCCCTTGAGGTAGATTTCCCGCAGGGCGCGCTCGGTGCAGTGGGCGTTGTTGTGGTTGCGGTTGTCCTCCTGGTTGTTCAGGGCAAAATGCTTGATGGTGGTGCCGCAGCCCGGGTGGCGCTGCACGCCCCGGGTGTCCGCCGCCGCGCACAGGCCGCTGAGCAGGGGATCCTCGGAATAATATTCAAAGTTGCGGCCGCAGAGGGGGTTGCGCTGAATGTTCATGCCGGGAGCCAGCCACAGCGTCACGCCGAAATCCTCCATCTCACCGCCCACAATGTCCCCGGCTTCCTCCATCAGGGCCGGGTCCCAGGTCTGGGCCAGCATGGTGGCAATGGGAATGGCTGTGCAGTACTGGTAATGATCCACTGCATCGGCCGGGCGCGGCGGCGGGACGATGCCCAGCAGTTCGCCCAGATTGCCGAAGGCGGAATCCCCCAGGCCGGGGATGATGTTGCCCTGGCTGTCGGCCACAAAACTCCGGGAAAGGCGCAGACCTGCCGGACCGTCCGCCAGCACAAGATTCTGCACGCCCCGGCTTTCCAGCAGGGTGGAAGTCGTTTCGCCCGCCGCGCCGGGGCAGGCGGTCGAGGCCACCCCAATGACCGAGGTGGATCCAAAACCGCCCCGTGCGGAGCCCACCACCAGCCCGGCCAGTTCCGGCGGCGTCAGTTGGGTGACCAGATCCTCCAGCGTGGCCTGACCGGCCACCACGTCCTGCAGGGTGACGGTCTGCTCTTTTTCGGTGTGCAGCAGCGACGGTTTCTGGCTGTAGACGGTGGTTTCGCAGGGGATGGAGGCGGGGGCCACTGTCAGGCGGGGGGCAGCGGCTTTCTCCCGAGCTTCCTCCGGGTAGGTGCAGAAGCGGGCCGGGTCTGCGCGCAGCGTCTCCAGGGGACAGTCCGGCTGCAGCCGGTTCTGCAGCCGGGCGGTGACCACCGTCTCGCCCAGTTCCAGGGCGGCGGCAATGCAGGTGCTGCGGGAATGGCTGCCCACACGCAGATAATAGACGCCCTTTTCCAGCAGCCAGACAGCCTGTTCCTCGTCGTAGGAGGCCAGGGTGTGCAGCGGGAAGGTGACGGTCACCGTCTCGCACTGGCCGGGGGCCAGGGAACCGGTCTTGGCAAAGCCGGCCAGCACCTGGTAGGGCTTGTCCAGTTTGCCCTGGGGCTGGGACAGATACACCTGCACGGTTTCCCGGCCCGCATATCGGCTGCCGGTGTTCTGCACATTCACCCGGATGCACACCGTCTCTCCGTCCAGCGCCACATCCTTGACCTCCAGCGCGAAGGTGGTGTAGGAGCCTCCGAAGCCGAAGGGGTAGGCGGGCGTTATGTTGAAGCTGTCAAAGTAGCGGTAGCCCACATAGATGCCCTCGCGGTAGAAACTGTCATCCAGATCGCCGCTCAGGTAGCTGTAGCCCTCCGCGTCGGGGTAATCGGAGTACGCCCGGGCCCAGGT
>ERZ824488.3049-NODE-3049-length-13418-cov-3.623887_pt1 | contig 13418 bp, 10 predicted proteins | sample MGYA00519936_ERZ824488 | MGnify/ENA primary metagenome ERZ824488 (study PRJEB31778, sample SAMEA3449153) | human gut metagenome | biome: human gut; feature: human-associated habitat; material: faeces | place: United Kingdom | collected 2010/2012 ... | reverse complement strand
CTGCCGCTCGTCGGCGGACAGGGCGTAGCCGGTGGGATTGTTGGGCGTGTTCAGCACCAGCAGGCGCGTCTTGGGAGTGATGAGCCGCTCCAGCTCGTCAAGGTCGCAGTACCAGCCGTCCTTGCCCTGATGCAGGGGCCAGAGGGAGAGCTCGCAGCCCGCGGCCCGCGCCACTTCATACAGGGACTGGTAGGTGGGGAACTGGCAGATCACATGCTCGCCCGGCTCCACCAGCACGTTGAGCGCCCCGAAGATGGCTTCCTGCGCGCCCACATGCAGCAGCACGTTTTCCGGGCCGCACTGCGTGTACAGGCCGGAGACCGCCTCCCGCAGGGCCGGGGCGCCGTCGTTCTCGCTGTAGCCCAGCCAGGTATCCAGAAAGCCTTCCTGCGCACCCGGCTCCAGAGCCAGCAGTTCGCGGATGCTCAGGGATTCGCAGTCCGACTGCGCCAGCAGATACGGCGCACTGAATTCATACCGTCCAAAAAAGATCTCCAGTCCGAAGTCCCTGATTTTCATGCTTCCTCCACAGATTGTTCTATGACGATGCCGTCACCGCCCCAGCATAGGATCCCCCATGCGGGGCGTCAATCTGTGGAATTAAAAGACAGACCTGCGGAGACAAAAAGGATGCGGAGAAGCGTCCTGTCCAGATCAGGACGCAGGGCAGCCCAGACAGGCAATGAGTGCGGGGAAGGTTCTGCCCCGCCGCAGCGCGCCTTCTTTCGCACAAAACCTCCTGGGGCAGATGGGCCGCCCGGATGCCGACCGCAAGGGCCATGCCTCCAAAAACAGGCTTTTCCCGGCCCGGCCTGCCAAAGGACCGTCCCTAGCCCTGACGACAGAGCGCCGTCAGCAGGGCCGCCTTGCGCTCGCCATAGCGCAGCCGCCACCAGCGCCGGCGCCAGCGCAAACGGGCCCGGTCGAGGCACAGGTAGACCACGGGCGTGGTGTACAGGGTGAGCAGCTGGCTCACCAGCAGGCCGCCCACGATGGTGATGCCCAGGGGCTGGCGGATCTCGGCGCCGTCGCCCTGCCCCAGGGCCAGCGGTACGGCCCCCAGGATGGCGGCGGCCGTGGTCATCATGATGGGACGGAAGCGCAGGCGGCAGGCCTCGTGGATGGCCTCGCGCGGGGGCAGGTTGCGGGTACGCGCGGCATCGATGGCAAAGTCGATCATCATGATGGCGTTCTTTTTGACGATGCCGCAAAGCAGCAGCACGCCGATGAGGGCGATGACGCTGAACTCCATGCCGCAGGCCCGCAGGGCCAGCAGGGCCCCGATGCCCGCCGACGGCAGGGTGGAAAGGATGGTCAGCGGATGGATGAGGCTCTCGTAAAGCACGCCCAGCACGATATAGAGCGCGGCCAGGGCCGCCAGGATGAGCAGCACCTGATCCCTGACCGTATCGCTGTACATCTTGGCCGTGCCCTGGAAGCTGCCCACGATGGTGGACGGCATGCCGATGCGCACGCGCGCCTCGTCGATGGCGGCCTGCGCCTGCGAAAGGGACGCGCCCTCCGCCAGGTTGAAGGACAGGGTCACGGCAGCAAACTGGCCCTGATGGGCCACGGAAAGGGGCGCGAAGGCCGGTGAGACCTCGGCCACGCCCAGCAGGGGCACGGCCCCGTCCTTGCCCGGCAACCAGACCTTGCCCAGCGAATCCTCCCCTTCCAGCCAGGGCAGGGCATATTCCAGCACCACGCGGTACTGGTTCTTTTCCTCATAGATGGTGCTGACCTGACGTTGGCCGAAGGCATTGTTCAGGGCCGCGTCCACGTCCTTCATGGTCAGGCCCAGCCGGGCCAGGGCATCGCGGTTGATGGTCAGCAGGGTCTGCAGGCCCCGCTCTTCGATGTCGCTGTCCACGTCCTTGAGGATGCGGATGCCCGTGAACTCCTGCTGCAAACGCCGTCCCCAGCGGCGCAGGCTGTCCAGGTCGTCGGCCTGCAAGGTGTACTGGTACTGGGAGCGGGAGCTGCGCCCGCCCATCATGATGTCCTGCGCGGCCTGCAAAAAGATCTGGAGCCCCGGTTCCGAGGACATCTTGCCGCGCAGGCGGCCGATGACCTGCTGGGCGCTGATGCCGCGTTCCTCCAGCGGCTTGAGGGAGATGAACACGCCCCCGCCGCCTCGACCGCCCGAGATGTGGGCCGAGACCTGGTCCACGGCCGGATCGGCGCTGAGGATGCGCACCAGCCGGGCCAGCTTGACTTCCATGTCCTGAAACGAGGCGCTCTGGTCCGCGCGGATGCCGCCCATGATGACGCCCGTATCCTGCTGGGGAAAGAAGCCCTTGGGCACCACGACGTACATCCAGACATTGGCCGCCACCACCAGCAGGAGCACGGTCAGGGTCAGCTTCCAATGATCCAGCACCACATAGAGGCTGCGGGAATAGCCCTCCTGCATGGCGGACAGGCAGCTGCCCCACACGGGTGAACAGCCCCTGCCGTCCGCCCTCTTCCGCCCGCAGGCGGGCGCTGCGGCGGGAAAGCTCTTCATCGAAGGGCCGCAGCAACGTGGCGCACATCATGGGCGTCGTGGTCAGGGAGACCACCATGGAGACCAGCACGGCCGTGGCCAGCACCACGGAGAACTCGCGGAACAGCCGCCCCACCACGCCGCCCATGAACAGGATGGGGATGAAGACCGCCACCAGCGACAGGGAAATGGAGATGACCGTAAAGCCCACCTCGCGCGCACCGCGCAGGGCGGCCCGCAGGGGCTTCTCGCCCATCTCCAGACGGCGCACGATGTTCTCCAGCACCACGATGGCGTCGTCCACCACAAAGCCCGTGGCCACGGTCAGGGCCATGAGCGAAAGGTTGTCCAGCGTGTAACCGCACAGATACATGACCCCGAAGGTGCCGATGAGCGATACCGGCGCGGCCACGGCCGGGATGCTGGTGGCGCGGCCGTTGCGCAAAAAGAGAAAGACCACCAGCACCACCAGGGCCATGGACAGCAGCAGACTCTTCTCCACCTCGTGCAGCGAGGCCCGGATGGTCTGCGAACGGTCCATGCGCACGGAAAGATCCGCGCTTTCGGGCAGCCAGGAACGCAGCTGCGGGATCATGGCCTTCACCCTGTCCACGGTCTCGATGATGTTGGCCCCGGGCGAACGGAACACGATGAGCAGGATGGAGGGCTTGCCGTTGGAAAGGGCCATCTGGCGGATGTCCTGGCTGGAATCCGTCACCGTGGCCACGTCGCCCAGGCGGATGGCGATACCGTCACGCTCGGCCACGATGACCTTGCGGTACTGGGCCGCGGTGCGCAGCTGGTCGCTGGCAACCACGGTCCAGGAGGTGCTCTCGTTCTCCAGATGTCCCTTGGGCAAAAAGGCATTGGCCCCGGCCAGGGCCTCACGCACATCTTCCATGGTCAGGCCCGTGCGGTGCAGGGCATCGGGCGAGATGTCCACGCGCACGGCGGGCAGGGCGCCGCCGCCCACGGTCACTTCGCCCACCCCGGCGATCTGGCTGATCTTCTGGGCCAGCACGGTGGACGCGGCATCGTAGAGCTGGGTACGGCTCAGGACGTCCGAGGTGACGGACAGGATGAGGATGGGCGCGCCCGACGGGTTCACCTTGCGGTAGGTGGGGTTGGACGGCATGGTGGGCAGGGTGGAACGGGCGGCGTTGATGGCCGCCTGCACGTCACGGGCCGCGCCGTTGATGTCCCTGTCCAGATCGAACTGGAGGATGACGCGCGTGGAGCCCAGGCTGCTGCTGGAGGTCATCTCGGTCACACCGGCGATGCGTCCCAGGGCCCGTTCCAGCGGGGTGGCCACGGTGGAAGCCATGGTCTCGGGGCTGGCCCCGGGCATATTGGCCTGCACCCTGACCACAGGAAAATCCACCTCGGGCAGGGGCGCCACAGGCAGCAGAAAAAAGGCCACCATGCCCGCCAGGGTCACGGCGATGGTCAGCAGCGTGGTGGCCACGGGCCGCCGGATGAAGGGCGCGGAAAGGTTCAGGGGGATGAACTCCGGCCCGAAGCGCTTGCGCCGTTCCCCGGCCAGGGCCAAATCCTGCCCTTCATGGGCATGGCCGCTTTCCTTGCCGGATGCGGTGGTCCGCGACGCTTCCTCAGGCCTGGCCATGACCGGCCTCCCCGCCGCGACGGCCCAGCTTCTCGGCCAGACGCGCGAACCAGATATAGATGACGGGCGTGGTGAACAGGGTCAGCACCTGGCTGACGATGAGGCCGCCCACCATGGTCACGCCCAGCGGACGGCGCAGCTCCGCGCCCATGCCCCAGCCGATCATCAGGGGCAGGGCCCCCAGCAGGGCCGCCATGGTGGTCATGAGGATGGGCCGCAGACGCAGCAGACAGGCCTGCCGGATGGCGGCCTGCGGATCCTTGCCTTCCTGCCGTTCGGCCTCCAGGGCAAAGTCGATCATCATGATGGCGTTCTTTTTGACGATGCCGATAAGCAGGATGATGCCGATGATGCCCACCACGCCCAGTTCCATGCCGCAAAGCATGAGAGCCAGCGTGGCGCCGATGCCCGCCGACGGCAGGGTGGACAGGATGGTCACGGGATGGATGTAGCTTTCGTAGAGCACGCCCAGCACGATGTACATGGTGACCACGGCGGCCAGCAGCAACCACACCTGATTGTCCGTGGACGTGGCAAAGGCATGGGCCGCGCCCTGGAACTGGCAGCGCAGGGACGAAGGCAGCTCCAGGGAAGCAAGGGTCTCTTCCACCGCCCTCACGGCCGCCCCCAGCGAGGAGCCTTCGGCCACGTTGAAGGAGATGGTGGCCACCGGGAACTGGCCCTGCCGCATGGTGGCCGGGCGCGCGGAGCGTTCTTCCATGCGCACCAGGGCCGAGAGCGGGATGGGCTTGCCCTCGCCGCCCTTGACGTAGATCTTTTCGATGTCGTCCGGGCCGCGCCGGAACTGCGGCGCGCTTTCCAGCACCACCTTGTACTGGTTGGTCTGGGTGAAGATGGTGGAGATCAGGCGCTGGCCCAGCGCGTCATAAAGGGCATTGTCGATGACGTCCATGCTCACGCCCAGGCGGCTGGCCGCATCGCGGTCGATGTCCAGCCAGAGCATGCGGCCCCGGCCCAGCAGGTCGCTGGTCACATGGCTCAGCTCCGGCCGCGCCCGCAGCGCCGCCAGGATGTCCGGGATGCGCCCTTCCAGCTGGGCGTCGCTGAGGGCCTCCACCGAAAGCTGGTACTGGGTGCGCGAGACGCGGTCCTCCACGGTCAGATCCTGCACGGGCTGCAGGAACAGATCCATGCCCGGCAGGCTGTCCGCCCGTTCCATGAGGCGCCGGGCGATGACCGGGGCGCGGTGGTCACGCTCTTCCAGCGGTTTGAGGTCGATGGTCAGGCGTGAGGTGGCCAGACTGGGGTTGATGCCGTCCACGCCCACGAAGAACGCCACCCGGGCCACGGCCGGATCGGCCAGCAGCACGTCGGAAAGTTCTTTCTGACGCCGGGCCATGGCCGCGAAGGACGTATCCTGGGGGAATTCCGCGATGCCCTGGATGACGCCCGTGTCCTGCGTGGGGAAAAAGCCCTTGGGCACCAGCGCGTACATGGCCACGCTCAGCAGCAGGGTGCCTACGGCCACGGCCAGGGTCAGGCGCTGGTGGGCCAGCACCCAGTCCAGCTTGACCTCGTACCAGCGCAGCAGGGCCGGGAAGAAATTGCCCTCCCCTTCCTTGTGCCGCTCCGGCCGCAGCATGACCGCACAGAGCATGGGCGTCAGGGAAAGGGAGATGACGGCCGAGATGAGGATGGTCACGGCCAGCGTGACCGCGAATTCGCGGAACAGGCGCCCGGCCACGTCGCCCATGAACAGCAGCGGGATGAGCACGGCCACCAGCGACAGGGTCAGGGAGATGATGGTGAAACCGATCTGCCCGGCCCCCACGAGGGCGGCCTGCAGGGGCTTGTAGCCGTTCTCCAGATAGCGGCTGATGTTCTCGATGACCACGATGGCGTCGTCCACCACGAAGCCGGAGGCGATGACCAGGGCCATGAGGGTCAGGTTGTTGAGCGAGAAGCCCGCCAGATACATGACGCCCAGCGAGCCCACCAGCGACAGGGGTACGGCCAGGGCCGGGATGATGGTGGCCTGCACGTTGCGCAGGAAGATCCAGATGACGGCGATGACCAGGACCACGGCCAGCACCAGTTCCAGCTGCACGTCGTGCACCGTGGCCCGGATGGTGGTGGTGCGGTCCGTCACCACCTGCACCCGCACATGCCCGGGCAGGGCCTGCTGCAACTGCGGCAGCAGACGGGTGATGCTGTCGGCCACGGTGATGACGTTAGCGCCGGGCTGGCGCTGGATGGAGAGCACGATGGCCGGACGGAAGCCCTGTTCCCCGTCGACCACATAAGCGGCCAGACGGGCGTTCTCCGCGCCCTCCTCCACGGTGGCCACATCTTCCAGGCGCAGGGGCGCGCCGTTGCTGTAGCCGATGATGGTCCGCGCGTATTCCTCGGCCGAGGCCAGCTGGTCGTTGGCGTCGATGGTGCTGGTGCGCTGGGGACCGTCGAAGCTGCCCTTGGCGTCGTTGACGTTGGCCGAGGCGATGGCCGAGCGCACGTCGGCCATGGTCAGCCAGGCCGAGGCCAGGGCCGACGGGTTGACCTGCACCCGCACCGCGGGCCGCTGCCCGCCCGATAGGGTCACCAGGCCCACGCCGGTGATCTGTGAAATCTTTTGCGCCAGCCGGGTATCCACCAGGTCTTCCAGACGGGTCAGGGGCATGGCGTCGCTGTAGACCGCCAGGGTCATGATGGCCGGGTCCGCCGGGTTGACCTTGTTGTAGACCGGCGGATTGGGCAGGTCGGAGGGCAGCAGGTTGTCCGCCGCGTTGATGGCGGCCTGCACCTCCTGCTCGGCTACGTCCAGCGGCACGGAAAGGTCGAATTGCAAGGTGATGACCGAAGCCCCGGCCGAGGACAGGGAGGTCATCTGCACAAGGCCCGACATGGTGCCCAGCTGCCGTTCCAGCGGCGAGGTGACCACCGCAGCCATGACCTCGGACGAGGCGCCGGGGTACAGGGTCTGCACCTGGATGGTGGGGTAGTCGATCTGCGGCAGGGCCGCCATGGGCAGGTAATGATAGGCCAGCAGCCCGGAAAGGAGCAGGGCCACCATCAGCAGCGAGGTGGCGATGGGCCGGAGGATGAAGATGCGGGAAATGTTCATGGAGCTGCTCGTCTGTCTTCTGGAACCAGCGGCGGAGCCGTCAGCGGAAAGCGGCGGGCCCCTGCCCTGCGGAAGGACAGGGAACCGGGAAAGGAAGGAGAAAAGGGCCTGCGCCCGCTGCCCCAGGGGGGCAGGGGCCCGGCAGCGTCAACACTGTTCCTTGCGGAACGGCGAAGGGACGCCACTACGCTCCCCAGCGCCGTTCGCTCACCGCATGATCTTGTTGCCGGGGAGCTGACGTGCCCGGCAAGGCGCGCCGAAGAAGGGATGGGGCCGGGGAAAGGGGACAGCCCCCCGCGCCGCCGGATGGCGGCCGCAGGCCGTGTCCGTGGGCCGCGGCATCACAGGCATCGGAGCAGTGCCGGGGCTCCCCTTCCCAAAGATCAGTCCCCGCTCCCGGTGGCGGGCACGGTCACGCGCGGGGTCTCCATGCTGGCCGTCACGCGCACGCGCAGGCCGTCGCGCAGGCGGTCCACACCGTCCACCACCACGACCTCGCCCGCGGCAAGGCCCTTGTCGATGACGGTCAGGCTGTCGGTGCGCACGCCGGGCGTCACTTCGCGCAGGCGGACGGTATCCTTGTCCACCACATAAACGTAGGAACCGCGGCTGCCCAGCTGCACCGCGGCGGTGGGCACCGTGACGGCCTGCGGCAGGACCGTGACCAGCAGGCGGGCATTGACGAACTGATTGGGGAAGAGGGTGTGGTCCTCGTTGGCGAATTCCGCCTTGAGCTTCACCGTGCCCGTGGCGGTGTCGATCTGGTTGTCCATGCTCAGCAGAAAGCCCTGGGCCAGCAGGGCCTGCTGCTCGCGGTCCCAGGCCTGGACCAGCAGGCGGCCGCCGCTCTTGCGGGCCTCGCGCCAGTGCTGCGCCACCAGGGGCACCCGGCTTTCCGGCAGGGTGAAGACCACGTAGGAAGGCGTCAGCAGGGTGATGCGCACCAGGCCTTCGGTATCGGAGGCATGCACCATGTTGCCCTCGTCCACCTTGCGCAGGCCCAGTACGCCGTCGGCCGGGGCCGTGATGCGGCTGTACTGCAATTGCAGGGCCGCGGAATCCACGGCAGCCTTGTCGGACTGTACCGTGCCTTCGTACTGGCGCACCAGGGCGCGCTGGTTGTCGTATTGCTGCCGGGCGATATGGCCGCCGCTCACCAGCTTTTCATAGCGGGCCAGGTCGCGGCGGGCGTTCTCCAGCTGGGCCGTATCGCGGGCCAGGGCGCCGCGGGCCTCGCCCAGCGCGGCCTCGAACGGCCGGGGGTCGATCTCGGCCAGCAGGTCGCCCTTATGGACGAACTGCCCTTCCGTAAAATGCAGGCGCTGCAGATGCCCGTCCACCCGGCTGGTCACCAGCACGTCACTGGACGGCTCCACCATGCCCAGACCGTTGAGGAAATGGGGCATGTCCTGCGCCAGGGCCGTGGCCACACGCACCGGCGGCGTATCCTGCGGCATGCCGCGCTGCCGGCCGGGCTCGAAAAAGCCCCGCCAGAGCAGCGCACAGCCCAGCAACAGGGCCAGTACGGCCAGCAGGCGGCCCTTGCTCATGCTGATCTTCACACACGTTCTCCATCACTGTCCGGTACGAAGCGCACCTCGAACAGTGTCTCATTTTCTCCGCTGTGCCGGTAACTCACCGACCAGCCCAGCTGCTCGCAGGCACGGCGCACCAGCGACAGGCCCAGACCGCTGCCGCCCGGCGTGGCATCCCCACGGGCACGGGCACGCACCCCGCGGGCAAAGATGTCCAGATCCTCAGGGATGCGCCCCGCATTGCGCACCTGAAGCACATGCTCGTCCAGGCGCACGGCAACAAGGCCATTTTCCGAGTAAAGCCGGGCATTGTCCAGCAGATTCTTGACGACGATCCCCGCCAGGGCAGGCTGCGCCTGCACTTCCCGGCTCTCGGGGAGCTCCAGCGAAAAGCAGTCCTGCCCCTGGGCCGTGTCGCGCACCAGCAGGGCCAGATCCACGGGCTCGAGTTCGATGTTCTCGGGGCGGCGGGCCAGCAGCAGAAGGATGCCCACCGTGGCGGACATGTCGCGCACCGTGCGTTGCAGGCGTTCCACCGTAGGCGCGCAGCGCTCGGAGCCGGGCAGGCGTTCCAGCTGCAGTTCCAGCACTTCCAGCCCGCCCTGCATGACGGTCAGGGGAGTGCGCAGCTCATGGCTCACGTCGCCGGTGAAGAAGCTCTCGCGCTGCACGAAACGGCGCAGGGCCTCCTCGCGGCTGGCGATGGCCCGGGCCAGCACGCCCACCTCGTCATCAAGGGCCACCTGCGGCAAGGGCGGCAGACCGGGATAGTCCCCCCCGGCACGGGGCACGGGACAGCGGGACACGGTGCGGGTCAGATCGGTCAGCTGGCCCGTGAGCCGCCGGCTGAGCAGCACGGCCAGCAGGGCCGCCACCCCCAGGCCAAGGCCCGCGCACAGGCCCAGGACCCGGGTCAGCTGGGCCTTGATGGTCACCAGCAGGCCCGTGTGGCCGCTCAGGGCGTAGCGCACGCCCTTGTGCTCCTCGAGGAAGACGAAGTTCTCCATGCGGTCGAAGAAATGCAGACCGGGCTCCAGGGCACGCCACTCACGGGGGATCTGTTTGCCCACCCGGAATTGCAGATCCATAAGGCTCGCCAGGTCGGCCCCGTAGACCAGATTGTTGTGCCGCCCCCTGTCCTCGGCGCGGCGCGAGCGCTCCTCGGCCTCGATGAGGGCATTCATGACCGGACGCGCGTACCAGTCCACAAGATGGGCGCCCAGCCTGTCATAGGAGAACAGGCCCACCATGCCCATGGTCAGGCCGAGGCCGGCGGCCAGCAGCATGAAGGAGACCAGCAGGCGGCGCCGGATGGGAGAACCGCCGCTCACGCCCCGGGCTCCTCTTCACGGCCGAGGCGGTAGCCCACATGGGAGATGGTGTGCAGCACGGGACTGCCGAAAGGCTTGTCCAGGTGCTGGCGCAGTTCGTGGATATGCGTCCGCAGGGCGCTGCCGCCGGGCAGGTCGTCGCCCCAGAGGCGGCGCTCCAGCTCCTCGCGGCGGACCAGCGCGGGCGCCCGGCGCGCCAGCTCGCACAGGATGCGGAAGCCCGTGGGGCTCACCTTGACCTCGCGGCCCTGCCGCGTGACCCGGTGCCCGGCCACGTCGATGCAGACATCATCCACCCGCAGCTCGCCGCCCTGGGCGCTCTCCTGTGCGCGGCCCCGCCGCAGCAGGGCCCGGATGCGGGCCTCCAGCTCGCGCAGGGCAAAGGGTTTGACCAGATAGTCGTCGGCCCCGGCATCCAGCCCCAGCACACGGTCGGCCACGGTATCCCGGGCCGTCAGCATGATGACTGGCACCTGCACGCCGTGTTCCTCACGCAGGGCACGGCACAGGCTGATGCCGTCCAGCCCGGGGAGCATGATGTCCAGCACCACCAGATCGAACTGGCCGGACGCGGCCATCTCAAGGCCCGTACGGCCGTTGCGGGCGCAATCCAGTTCATAGCCCAGGGGCTCAAGATAGGCGTACAGGTTGGCGAGGATGTCCTCGTTATCTTCCACCAGCAGGACAGAGACAGGCACCATGCGCACCTCCGCAAAAAAGGACGGGGCGCCATGCGCCCCCTGAAAAATGGAAAACCCGGCGGGTGATCCGCCGTCCGGAAGGCCCCGCAGGGCCCGAACATCACTGGATGATGGCCAGAGCGTCCACCTCCACCTCATTGGGGTGCTTGGAGCTCCAGTCCACATGCCCCACCAGGCGCACTTTGTCCTGGGGGGTGACCGTCAGGTGCCCGAAGGTCTCGTGCTCTATCTCCACCACCACGCGGCCGCTCTCGTCCTCAAAAAGGTAACGGTCCTTGCGGGGGATCTTTTCCAGGATATGGCCTTCCAGAACGCAGGGGGCATCATCCCAGGCATTGAGCACGTCGGCCGCACGGGTCAGCGTCGGCGAGACACCGGGGCCCACGAACCCCGCCGCACCGGTACCCGGCGGGAGCAGCAACAGGCCGGCGGCCAGCAGAAGCAGCACAGAAAAAATTCGCATCACGACTCCGCCGGCGGGCCGTCCGCCGGTAGTGCACGGCCCGCCTGTCAGACTACTTGAGGATTTCCAGGACCTTCACGTCGACCTTGGTGGGATCCATCATCTCCTTGTCCAGCTTGCCGGAAAGGCGCACCCGGTCGGCGGGCGTCACCGTACGGCCGGCGAACACTTCATGGTCGATCTCTACCACGATGGTACCGGTGGCGTCACGGAAATTGTATTTGTCATCGCTGCCGGCCACACGCTCCACGATATGGCCCGTCAGCATCACCGGCGCATCGTCCCAGGCTTTGAGGGCCTTGGCCACGGTATCGGCCTGGACGCCGGACGTGGGCCCCTGGAAACCGCCGGGAGCCTGTCCCGGGCCCTGAAAGCCGCCCTGGGCGGCCATGGCGGGGAAAGCAAGAGCAAGAACCATCACACAAGAAAGCAGCAGACGCATGGGATATCTCCTTCTGGCGGCATGGCCGCCATCCGTAACAGTTGCGGGTGGGGGCACGGTAGGTCTCCGGCCCTTGCGGACTGGGCCCTGTCCGCATCTCCACACTGCGCCTGCGGCTGTCAGCAAAGTGTCAGCACAGGCCGAAAAAACGCCTGCGTCATGGATAATTTTTGTTATTATATTGATTTTACAGAATAAAAAAATAAAGTTTTTTACTATGTTTAATGAATCGCCCACGGCTCGCGGGACGTGCCGTCAATCGAGCTCACGCCCCACCCAGACCGCCCGCCCCACGATGCGCACCAGGTCGGCCAGCTGGTCGGTGGTGCAGGCCTCGATGGGCGGGTAGGCGGGGTTATAGCTGCTGAGGATCAGGCGCCCCGGCATGGCATTGACCACCTTGAGGTAGACCAGATCCTCCACGCTCACGGCATAGATGCGGCCGGGCACCGGGTCTTTCTGGCTCTGGTCCACGAGGACCACGTCATTGTGGCAGATGCGGGGCTCCATGCTGTCACCGGAGACCCGCAGCAGGGCCATATGCGACGGGCTGCCCTTGCGCCGCAAAAAGTCCTCGCGGAAGGCGTAGTGGCGCACCACATCGGCGCTGGTCTCGAAGCTCCCCGTACCGGCGGAAAGACGCGCCTCCACCATGGGCACCATGACCAGCCCGGCCCATTGATCCTGCAGGGTCCCTTCCACACTGCCCTGACCGGCCAGCAGCCAGTCCAGCGAACAGCGCAGGGCAGCCCCCAGCCGGACGGCGAACTCCCCCTTGGGCAACTGGCCGTTTTCGTACTGCTGGATGGTGGTCAGGCTGACCCCCACCTGAGCGGCAAGATCCTGCTTGCGCAGCCCAAGGCCAAGACGGCGACGGCGCAGGCGGTCGGCAAAGCCCTGCGTTGATATATAGGAGAATCTATTTTTATCTTCCATGCGCGCTCCAAAATTTTTTATCCATAAAAAACAAGATATTAAATATTTTTAAAAGAAAAGTTAAAAATTTTTCCTTTGATTGAGAAAGGAAAACATGTAAATAGTACGGCTATGGTTGCTGTCAAACATAGAACAACCTGTAACTAATGGCAATGGATACAGCAGACCGGGCCCGCTTTTCCCGGGCAAAAGAAAACCTTTCGTAACACAACTTTTCCGCAGCCTACCGGCGCGGAACGCCGTGCCCATCATCAGAAAGGGAGTAGCCCACATGAACACACGATCCCTGGAACAGCTCCAGCGTCTCCTGACGCAGCCCTCCGACAGCGAGGAAGAACCCGCCGAGGGCTCCCTGCTCTGGGCGGCAGCACAATTGCGCCGCATCGCCCGCATGCTGGAAGACATGCAGGCCGGTCCCCGCCAGCCCGGTGATGTCACGCCCCCTGTCCCGGAAGCTTTCCCGGCTGCCGGGACCTGTGCCCACGGAGCATGGCGGGACGAGACGGAACCGCCGGTGGAGGGGCATAGTCCGCATCCCCACAGGTCCCTGGCCCCGGAGGCCCGCCATGTGGTCCAGTAGCAGGCCCGCCCTGCCCTCCCGGCCCTGCGATACGGCCGCTGCCCCCACGGACTGGGACAGCCTGCTGCCCCTTTTGCCCGAGAGCGTGCGCCTGCTGCGGCAGGTGCTGGAAGACGATGCCGCCCTGCACAGGCTCCTGAGCCACTGCGGCGGCCTGACACTGCGCATCCCCCGCCGCTTCCCGGCGGAAGGGCATCTGCTGCGCGCCCTGCTGCCAGAGCCCGCCTTGCGCCGCCTGC
>ERZ824488.3048-NODE-3048-length-13420-cov-3.638758_pt1 | contig 13420 bp, 14 predicted proteins | sample MGYA00519936_ERZ824488 | MGnify/ENA primary metagenome ERZ824488 (study PRJEB31778, sample SAMEA3449153) | human gut metagenome | biome: human gut; feature: human-associated habitat; material: faeces | place: United Kingdom | collected 2010/2012 ... | reverse complement strand
ATACTTTTCCTTTGAAAGAAAGTATTTTATAATTCATATTTTCTTTAATGAATTTTAAAGCATCTCCTAGTTGTTCTTTATTAAGAGGCATTTGCTCATATGTTTCATTATCCATAAAATAATATAAATCATCATCATTATATAGATATTGCATATCTCTTTTCTCAATCTCTGCCCCTTGTAATTTTTCTGATGGATTAAAAGTTTTTTCTAAAACAGAACCACTAATTACATTTTTTAATTTTGTTCTTACAAAAGCTGCTCCTTTTCCTGGTTTTACGTGTTGAAATTCAACAACTTTATATACAGAACCATCCATTTCAAATGTTGTTCCATTTCTTAAATCTCCTGCCATATATACATCTGCCATTGCTATTCCTCCCTTATTTATAATTAATTTTATTTTTCGTTTATTGCAACATACCTTATAATGATACTATATTTTATGCATAAAATCAAGTGTTTGCAACATTTTCTATAATTTATCCTTTATAAATATATAATTAAATTTCGGCAAAATATTATTTTTAACTTCTTTAAAAGTAACTAATCAAGCATTTATTAATACAAATACTCTATTCATACTGTTCTATGAATCCTACAACTTTTAACATTTAATAATTGTAGGCTCTTTTGATGAACAAGTCAATTTTCGCGAACCCATTTTAGTAACAAGTAATGTATCTTCAATTCTAATTCCAAACTGGCCTGGTTTATATACCCCTGGTTCAATTGTAACCACCATATTTTCCTTAACCGGCTGATCATAAACAATTCCCATAAAAGGTTCTTCATGAATATCCAATCCAACTCCATGCCCTAAAGAATGTAATGGAACATATCCATTTTGTTTCAAATCATTATTAGAATTTTGTGCTATTGTTTTTAAATTTCTTCCATCACGAAGTTCTTTTTCGCTCATTTCGTTATTTTTCAAACAAATTTCATATGGTTCTTTAAATTCATCTTCCATATAATTAACAAAAATCATTCTAGTCATATCTGAACAATAACCTTTATACTTGCATCCCATATCAATTAAGATAATATCTCCATCTTTTATCTTTCTTGTTCCTGGTACAGCATGTGGCATTGATGAATTATGTCCAGATGCAACAATTGGAGCAAAAGAAACATCATCAGCACCATTCGTTTTATAAAATCTTTCAATCTCAAATGCAATTTCTTTTTCTGTCATTCCAATTTTTATAAAAGATTTTAAATATTCAAAACACTTGTCGGTTATTTCACATGCTTTTTCAATATATTTTATTTCTCTCTCATCTTTTATAACTCTTTGGCTTTCAATAATATTCTCAGTTTCCATTAAATTAACTCTATATCTTTGAAGTAAATCTTTATATTCAGCATATGTTACAAAATTTTCTTCAAATCCAACATTTTCACAAAACATAAAAAATGAAGAATAATCATCTCTCATTAAATTTTTCTTATCATTAACTAATATTTCATCCTCAATTGTTAATATAGTATTAACAGCTTCAACATATCTACTATCAGTTATAAAAAAATTCTCTTTTAAAGTTATTAAAAGCACACCTTCTGCTTCAATTCCAGTCAGATACTTAATATTTAGTGGATTTGAAACAATCATTCCCTGCAAATTTTGTGTTCTCAGCCTATCTCTAAGCCATTTAATTTTAATATTCATAGGCGTTCCTCCCCATCCATATACTTTCTATTTATTCATCATACTTATAAGCCATTTTCCTGAAAACAAAGCCCATAAACATCCAAATAATGCTTCCTCTGGAATTATCATTGCTAATATAGCTGAAACAACTATAAATGGTCCAAAAGGAATGTATTCATCTGATCTTTTAACTTTAAAAATCAACAATAATAAACTAATTACAGCTCCAATCAAAAAAGATAAAATTGAAATAGCCACAATATCCCTTAATCCAAAAAACACTCCAATAGCTCCCATTAGTTTAACATCACCCATTCCCATAGCTTCTCTACCAGCTACAAGGCCACCAATCAAAGTAATTAATAAAAATATTCCTGCACCTGCAAACATTCCTTCAAATCTATTTAAAGCTAATGATGTTCCAGTTGGACTCATTATTCCCTCAAAAAATGTAACTAATAATCCAACTTCAAAAATAGTTAAAACTAAACGATTAGGTATTATTTGTTTTTTCATATCAATTATAAAAGCAGAAACTAATAAAGGTAGTAAAATAAAATAACTAACAAGTTTAACATTTGCATACCAATTTAGTTCATCAATACCGTATATATATAAAATACCTGCATATAAAATAAACATTACCATCATTAACCCATAATAAGGAGTATAATCTTTTTTAAACTTTTTCAATGAACCATCTTCAATTATTCTTTCATGGTTCATTAATCTTTCATTAACTAAACCAACAATTTGTCCTACAACACAGCCGATTAAACCAATACCTAAATAAACTAATATATGTATATCATTAAAGTACATTTTATTTTTTACCTTTCTGTTTCAAATATTTCTTTATAATAGAATTCTCTATAGGTCTTTTAATTTTTGTTATAAATATATCTTTTTTTCCTACTTGCTTTACTAAAATTGAAAACATATTCATTCTTTTTGCACCAATCACATCAGTAAAAATTTGATCACCAACAACAGCAACCTGTTCTGACTTCAAATCCAATTTTTCTAAAGCCTTTTTAAAGCCTGATTTTAATGGCTTTTTAGCAAACATTATATAATCTATATTTAATTTTTTTGCAACTTCTTCAACCTTGCTTTTTTTATTACTATTAGATAAGATTATACATTTTATACCTTCATTCTTAAGCTCCTCACACCACTTCTCAGCACCATCTACTAAATTTCTATAATAATCAATAAGTGTATTATCTACATCTAATATTAAACCACTTATTTTATTCTTTTTTAATAATGTAGCATTTATACTCTTAACACTCTCTAAATATAAACTGGGATAAATATCCATCTCAAACCTCTCTTTTAATATTTATTATCATAATAATATTACCAATTTGCAAACAATTTGTCAATTAAACATATATCGTAACATTCCATTAATCCTTTTTTAATTTAAAAAATCATAAAAGCAAATGGAAAAAAAGCAGACAAACTATTAATTTGTCTACCAGCAATATTAACACCCCATCAATTTTTCAACCTTATATTCTTTCTCAAGTTTTTCATTAAAATATATTCGAGAGATCAACTCAAATTCTCTTAATGCATTATCACTAATCTTAAAAGAAAATAATTTTTTTGAATCAGCTTTTAAACTATATATCAAAGCATATTTACTTCCCTCAGACAATTTAATTGCACTTTTATCTTGTCTACTACATACATCACACTTAAAACCATCATCCTTAATGCTAAACTCAACAAGGTCATCCTTCTGTCCACAACCCACACATTCTTCAACATTAGGGCCATACCCCAACAATTTCAACAATCTCATTCTAAAAACTGACATTATAAAGTCCAAATTTTTATCACTCTCTGAAATCATATATAAAGTATTTAAAAATAATTTCAAAATATAATAATTATTTTGATTTTCAGTAGTAACATCAGTTATAATTTTAACAATTGTCGCCGTATAATTAAGCTTATCCAAATCAACTCTAATCTGATAAAAAATTTCTATAGGGTCACAACTCTGTATAGTATACATATCATTACTTCTTCTTAACACATATTCTCCGAAGCACAACAATTGCGACCCAGCAAGCAACATACTCTTAGGCCTCTTTGCACCCTTTGCAACACACGTAATTTTTCCAACATTCGGAGTCAACAAAGTTAATATTTTATCAGAATCCCCTAAACTATTTTCAGCAATCACTATTCCAGTCGTTTTAAGTGTTTTCATTCCAAGCATCCTTTCGTAAGGAATCATTTTCTTGAACATTTTTATAAATTAAATAATCTTCTATTTTCCCAGTTTGCATAAACTGTTGCCATTTCTCTTTTTCATCATTCATAATATCATCCCTTTCTAATAATATTATGAGCTCTTTTGTTATTTTGCATACTTGAATTTTTTTAAGATTTGAGTATTTTCATCCCACTTTGAATCAACTTTAACCCATAATTTCAAATTGATTTTACTTCCAAAAATTCTTTCCAAATCGTATCTCGCACATTTTCCAATTCTCTTTAACATTAGCCCATCTTTACCTATTATTATTCCTTTATGTGATTCTCTTTTGCAATAAATTGTTGCCTCTATATCATATATATCCTCTTTTTTAGTAGTCTTTCTATACTTAAACTTAGTAACTTCAACATATATTCCATGAGGCACCTCCTCATTTAAAAACCTTAAAGCCTTTTCCCTAATCTTCTCCTCTGCAATCTGCCTTGAAGACTGATCAGTATACTCATCATCCTCATAATACTTAGGTCCTGGCTTCAACACTTTTTCAATTTCATCTAAAACAATATTTGCATATTTTTCTTTTTTAGCTTCTACTGGTATTATACTAGAAAAATCATATTCTTTGCTATACTTTTTTATTAATTCCAATAATTTTTCTTTTTCAATTAAATCAATCTTATTAATTATCAGTATAACCTTTTTATTCATTTCTCTCAATTTTTCTAATATAAAAGTATCACCCTTACCAATATCTTTACTAGTAGCCTCAACCATAAATAAAATAACATCAACATCCTTCAAAGAAGAAAAAGCTGTATCAACCATAGTTTCGCTCAACTTACTTTTAGGCTTATGAATACCTGGCGTATCAATAAATATAATCTGAGAATTCTCCCTATTTGCAATCGCACGAATCGCCAATCTAGTTGTCTGAGGCTTATTTGCAGTAATAGATACTTCTTCATTTATCAAACTATTTAACAAAGTAGATTTTCCAACATTCGTCCTACCAATTAAAGACACAAACCCTGACTTAAACTCTGACATCTCTATTTCCTTTCTGTTTATTAAACTTGCATAACCATTTTATCATATCAATTTTATTTTCACAACATTTTCATGTATGCATTTAATTTTTTATCAGTATTTATTTTTTATTGAGCTCACTGTGCTCCTCTACGTAATTTGTGTTGTTTGAATATCTTGGTTGTTCCTAAAAACATCCCCATGACAACAACCTAACTGCAAAAAAGGAAAAATTAATATAAAATTTTTTAAATATCGCGCAGGGACCAGACAAGCAAAGCGAGTCCGATTGAAGCAATCTCTTATATTCAAAAATACAAATTGAAATTTTGTATTTTTGAATATAAGAGATTGCGACAGCAAGATTTTAAAAAATTTTCATATAATTTTTCCGTACACATTATTTTAAAAGAAATATAAGCACCTCTATTTGATGACTATATCTGCATTAATTGGACAAATCTCGATAAAAGTATTTCCATCATTAACATTAATCACATTACCCTGAGCATCCTTATAAACAGTCTGACTACTTCTAGAATCCTTAGTACAAGTAATCGGAATCGCCATTCCATTAGTAATATAATACCCATTTTTAGTTCCAATATTCTTTAAGCCCTGTCTATCCTTACCACTACCATCAGCCAACTGATAATTCTCTGCTTTAGTAATAATAATATTTTTAGTAGTAATATTAGTTTCAGTAACAGCATCAGTCTGTAATTTCTTTCTAGCATACCTAACATAAGTTTGAGTAGTCTCATCATACTTAAAATTAACAGTCTGCAAAGTTGAAAAAGGAATAGTAACATCTACTGCTGATACAGCACCAGCATTATTATCTAAAGTAACTATATCAGTAACATAATTCAACACACTCTTTTGAGTAGAAGTAGTCTTATACCCCAACTCCTGAGCCTTTTTTCTAATAGTAGACAAATTACAAATTGAATTATGAGGAGCCTTATATTTTCCAGAAATTCTCCAGAATACATCTCCTTCTTTCCAAGCCTTACCAGTATCATATGTAAGTCCATTAATATTATTTATACCTAATTTTGAAATATCTGATTGAGCCTGTGGGCTCCAACCTATATGAGCATATATCGCATCATTTTCTAAAGCATAATCCAAAAAATAATGTCTAGAACTTCTCATTGGACCAACTTTATCAGCATCTACGCCCTTAAAAAGAGCCATCAATCTAGTTTCTCCACCTTCAACAATTATTTCATACACAATATAAGCTTTATTAATTGAAAACTGTGGCCATGCATCACTATGGTTATCAATCATACATGCAATTGGTCTATCATCCCCAGAAAATACTTTCACAGTTTTTTCTGGTTCTTTAGTCTGAACTTCTGGTGTCACATTAACCTCACCAAGTTCATTTGTATTCACCTCAACAGTTTTTTCAGCATTCATATATTTCCAACCAACAAAAACGCCAACTGAAATAACTATAATAAGAAACAATATAAAAGCAAATACTATTCCTTTTTTTCCTTTTTTCTTATTTTCATCACTATGTTTTCCCATAAAACTATCTTCCCCTCATACTTACTTATTTTAGTCACGCGTTATATTAAGTTTATTCAATATATTTTCTTCTTTAGCTCTCATTTCCTCTCTGTCACTTCTTTCAATATGATCATATCCCATTAAATGATAGAATCCATGAACCACCATATAAGATAATTCTCTTTCAAATGAATGTCCATACTCTTTTGCTTGTTCTTCAACCTTTTCAATAGAAATAACAATATCACCTAAAGCTTCTTCAACTTCACCAGTTATTTCAGGTATTTCATCTTTTTCAAACATTGGAAATGATAGCACATCAGTTGCTTTATTAACTTTTCTATAAGTATTATTCATTTCTTGGATATTTCTAGGATTTGTCAATATTACACTTAAATACAAGTTCTTTTTTAACAAATCCTCCTCCTCAAAACATTTTCTTACTACTCTTTCTATTATTTCACAATACTCTGCTTTTTCATCAATTTCTAAAAAATCTATTTGTACTATATTCTCCATTACCATACCCTTCTATCTATTCCTTGTATATTTTGAATATGTTTTGCATTCATTTCTAAGGTTTTTCATAACTCCATACTCAGTCAATTTATCCTTATAAAAAGAAACTATTTTTTTATTTTCATCATCGTTTTCTATAGTTTGCAATTCCCTTTTTAATAACAAAATTTCTTTTTCTCTATTTGTAGTTGCTTTTTCATATTCCTCATAGAATTTCTTATATTTTTCCTTTTCACTCATTTTTTCCCAATATACTTTTCCAGATAAAAGTTCCACATCATAAGTTTGAAGTATATCTAATAATATTGCATACGCTTCAGCTTTTGATCTCTTATCTTGCGTCATAATAATAATTTCTCTAATATCTTTTAACAATTTATTATAACATTGCTCAGTAGCTACTAATGGCAAACTATGAGTAAATATTTGCCTACTAATTGCAAGTAATAACATATTTTTTTCAACATAATCTTTGGCGTCTAAAGTACCAATATCAAATTGGTCTAATCTATGCATCTCACTACCAACTTTTTCCTCAAGTTTTTCATTTCTATCATCTTGCAATTTTAAATATAAAATTTTCTCAACGTACTCAGATAATAAATTAAATATTTTATTATATACTTCATCATAACCATTATTTTTTCTTGATGTTTCTGCCAATTTTACTGAATAATTTTTTAAGATTCCCTTATAAAAACTATCCATTTGTTTAATATAAAAAGTTTTATATCTCTCTAAAAGCTTTGCCTTTGAATTTAATTTCAAAGATTCATAATCCAATTCTATTAAGTATTTTTGTTTTTGATATTTGTATTCTACATATTCATTTTCTTTTAAGACTGTTACTTTATAATAATTTCCCATTGCTTCTTTCTCAAATTCAGAAGCAGTATTAGTTTTAACTTTTTTATAAATTGTATCCATTATATATTTATCTATTGCCTCTAAATATAATGAATATGCTTCCTGATATTTTGAAGTTAATACTTTTTTCTTTTCTTCATCTACAACTCTTGAATTATTCATAGCTTCATAAGCTTTCAACAAGTTATTTCTTTTTAAATTTATAACAATTCCATTTATACCTATTTTTGTAGGAATTATAATTTTTGATAAGGTTTTACTTAATTTTCCAAAAAAGGTTTTATTTGAATCAACTACTTTTAAACTTCTCTCCTCCAACAATTTGCTCCTTTCATGAAACCAATTTTTGCTCTACCCCTATGCTCTCAATTACTTCATATATTAACTTAATTTTTAATCCACTCTCTGTAGGTTCTATATTAACGTTTCTATTAACAATCTGCTTTCCTTCAATATCACCTTTCATTTGTTCTTCTAGTTCATTTACAATTTTTTCTTGTAATGTATCTTGTGTATATTCTTTTTTATTAAATCTATATTCATAATTTGTTACTTTTTTGAATTCAATTGGTAAATAAAAATTGTTTGATATTTTAATTTTATTTTTCGTTTCTATTGTATCATATTTTTCGAATTTGGAAAGCCTTTTATAAAAATTTATTGTTTTTTTATTTAAAATAATTCCATATTTATTTTCCGTATTCTGAGTTTCTATTTTTTCTTGTTGTATATAGTTTTCTTCTTTTTCGGAAATATACCAAACTTTTGCCTCAACTTCACCACTAGCATGCATATATCTAACACCAGTATATTTTCCTTCCATCCACCCTCCTATTAATTTCTCACCATTTTCAACAACATCTCCTACCTGTTTTAAAGCAGTACCATTTGTTACGCTTATCTTTGTTATAATTCCCTCCTTTTTCGCAATCACATCACAATACTCAGATTCATCTAATATTTCAGGTTTTTTAAGTGTTTCAACTATGCTTACTCTGACATTTGTTCCCTCTATTTTTATTCCTATCCATGAAATTCTGTCATCTTTCAATCTCATTTTTTCTATAACTTTATTAGTATCAATCTTATATTTAAAAACCCCTTGTCTTATACCATTATCATTTAATTCATTTATAATCTCATCAGATGAAATATTAACATTTCCAACAACTTCAATATTCCATATAAAATTTGATAATCCAATAATAATTGCAATTAAACTAAAAAATAAAAATACAAAAACTTTTCTGTTTTTATATTTTTTTATAAAAAAAGGCACACCTCTTTTTCTTTTAATTTTTATCTTACACTGTGTTTTTTTAGATATTTTTCTTATTTTTTTAAAATTCTCTAAATCTATATTTGTAATTACACTAGTACTATTCTTTCGCCTTGTTCCCCATAATTTTATTCCTTCTTTAGCACAAATATTAAAAAATCTTTCTATATAAAAGCCTTCTATTTCTACCTGAATATAACCTTTTATAAAATTATTTTTTATTTTTGGAAACACACAATCACCTACGTTCAAAGTCTAAATTTTCGATCTTTCCCGTAATACTTACGGACTCATCTGTAATTTGATTTAATTTTAATTCAAAACCATTTATATTTATATTACCAATATGTGTACATATTCTAATAAAAAAATCTTCATATTCCAAAATTCCTTTATAATTTTCTATTAAAACCTCATCAAATCCTAACATTGTAACTTTTGGAATATCAGTTCCAACCTCTCTTGGTAAATCAAGTATTTCATTAACTTTATTCAAATTCATATTTTTCCTTTCTGATGTGTAACTACAAATATCACATCACTTTATCTATCTTTCTATGTTTATATATATTCATATAAGGAAAAAATATGACAAAAAAGGGTGTATGCGCACCCTTTTAATCCTATCTTATTAAATATAAATTATCTCTCAAATTCATCTAATTTTTTAAATTCATATCCATCTGCCTTAATTTTTTGAATACATTCGCCGAAGGATATTCATGTTATCCTTAGACGTACCATGTAATAGCATAATTTCACCAGGATGAGTATTATTTAATATTTTTTCTTTTCCATACTCCTCTCTCCCCTGTTTTTCCTCAATCCAGTCATCATACGCAAAAGACCACATTACAGTCTGATAATTCATTTCATTGCATACTTCTAAAGTCCTCTCACAATACTCTCCTTTTGGTGGTCTTAAATACTTCATTTCATAACCAAATTTTTCATAAATAGCCGTATGCAAATTCATAACTTCTTTTTTTACCTCATCATTTGAAATTTCTGGCATACTCTTATGATTAACAGTATGATTTCCAACATCATTACCTTCCTCAATCATCCTTTTAACCAAATCAGGTTGTGTATTCAAATAATGGGCTGTTATAAAAAAACAAGCTTTAACATCATTTTCTTTTAATGTATCTAATATACTTTCTGTATAACCAGCCTCATATCCCAAATCAAAAGTCAAATAAATATATTTTTTATTCTTTCCCCCCATAGCCATCCCATTATATTTATCAATTAGTTCTTTATTTTTCTTTCCAAGATCAGGTTGTTCATGATTATCATTTCTTTTAATTCCCCAGCAAATTTTTTTATTAATATCATTAGCTTTTGCCTCATTGTTTCCCCCTATAATACAAATAGCAGAAATTAAAAGAACTGCAGCAATAATAAAAAAAATCTTCTTATTCATATTCTCCCTCCATATCTTTTAATAAATACTATTTAATATTTTTAATTTTAGAATAATTTTATTCTAAAACTACATAATACATATATATCAAACAAACATCTAGAATTTTTGTTTTTTCACTTGACATTTACATAAAATTAGTTTATATTTAAAAGTGCACTGTAAAATAATGGTAACCATTTTAGGAGGGAATCTTTATGATACATTGCATTTTTTCAGAAAATGTTTTTCTCACACAAATCATTTCAGTATGTATTGCATTTGTGGAACTTTTACTTACAAGGTATTTCTTTGTAAAGTTTTTTAAGGTAAACTTTTCAAAAAAGAAAACCATAATATTTTTATGTGCATGTTTTCCATTAGAAATTTTAAATATCTTTTTAGCACCATTACCGCAATTTCCATTTATCAATATCGGAATAGTATTTATCTTTCTATTTTTATTATTTATAAATTACTTTAATCATATTCCTTTTTTGATAATAATACCGCTAACAATGTTTCAGATTTTAAAATCACTTTTTATATTTATTATAGCTTTTATTTTTAAAGCTAATCCAATGTGGCTATGCAGAGTTCCATTTATAAGATTATGCATACTTATACCAGCATACATATCCATGTTTCTTTTAATGTGCCTTTTTAAAAGATTAAAATTATCAAATAAATTTTATGATATTTTAGATTTTTCAAGTAAATTTATAATTAACCTATTTTCTTTTACTTGCTTAGCATCAGTTTTACTAACAAGCCACTTTTTATTTTGGAATTTTTCAAATATAATATTTATTTTTATTATATTAAATATACTTTTAATTAGTATTATAACAATTCTTTCAATAAAAGTTATAAAACTACAAAATGTAGAAACAACTCTAGACTGTGAAAAAAAGTCTTATACTTCTTTGTCAAATTCATATGATGGAATTCGTTCATTTAAACATGACTTTTTCAATATTATGCAATCAATTGGTGGTTATCTCCTAACCGATGACTTAGAAGGATTAAAAAAATATTATTCTAATGTATTTAAAGAATGTGAAGAAATTAAACAATTATCAATTTTTAATAAAGATGTCTTAAATAGCCCTCCAGTGTTATCTTTAATTTCTGAGAAATACAAAAAAGCAAAAGATTTAGGTATTGATTTTAGTATTGAAGTTTTTGTTGATTTAAACAAATTGAATATGAACATTTATGAATTCACAAGAATTCTAGGAATATTCTTAGACAACAGTATTGAGGCTGCTTGCAATTGTTCAAAAAAATTCATAAACATAGTGATTTCTAAAGATGCCAGACATCACTTTGATTTTGTAACAATCGAAAACTCATATCAATCATCAACATTAAGTGATACAAATAGAATATTCGAAAAAAACTTTTCTACAAAACCTAAAAATTCTGGATTAGGCTTATGGAAAGTTAAAAATATTCTTAAAAAATATGACCACATATCACTCAATACCTCAGCTCAGAACAATCTATTTAGGCATCAATTAAAAATTTATTATTAAATTTTATGGCCGGAAAAAAGAGAAGTATATCTTGTAATAAAAATACTTCTCTTTCTTTATATTATACAAAACTGCTCTGAACTTTCCATAATATAAAAATAACAATGCACAAAAATTGCTGTGCAATTGTTATTAATATCAGCTTTTATTATATTCTTATTTTTCAAGAATAATCCAACTACCTATAGGCTCTGGATAATCAGTAAACTCTAATCTTTCTTTTGTTGTAGGATGATTAAAACATAACTTATAAGCCCATAAGCATAACTGTTTTTCTCTCCCACGTTTTCCATATTTTTGGTCCCCATACAAACTATGATTTCTACTTGCAAATTGAACTCTAATTTGATGATGTCTACCTGTATATAACTTCACTTTCACAAGAGACAAATCAATATCATCCACATATTTTAAAACTTCATATTCAAGTTTAGCAAATTTAGCCTTCTTATTTTTTTCATCAGTAACATAGCTCAAATTATTTTTTTCATTTTTAGCTAAATAATCTTCAAAAATCCCACTATTGCTTTCCATTTTTCCATCAACTATGCATAAATATTCTTTTTCAAAATTTTTTTCTCTTATCTGTTGACTTAATCTAGAAGCAGATTTTGAAGTTTTTGCAAAAACCATTACACCACCTGTAGGTCTATCTAATCTATGAACTAATCCCAAATAAGCATCACCAGGTTTATTATATTTTTCTATTAAATACTTTTTTATTATTGTAAGCATATCCTCATCACCAGTTTTATCTCCTTGTGATGGAATATTTACAGGCTTTTCAACAACAATTATATGATTATCTTCGTATATTACTTTTAATTTCATTTTTACCTCATATTCTAGTACAAATTAAACATACTCCAAATATTACATTATAATATCTTTAACTTTCCCATCTACCATAAATTCCACATGGTAAAATTAATTTAGAATTCTTCATTGGTAATCCAATTTCTCCAGATGTAATTTTTCCCTTATTTTTCTTCATATTTAATTCTAATTCTTTGATAGAGGAACTCAATTCCTGCTGTCTTAAAATCACTTCCTGCAGACGCTGTTCCATATTCTGATTCTGACCGTCTAATAATTTTTCATTATTGTTCTGCAGTGTTCTTTCAAAACTCACGATCTTTTCTAACAATTTATCATTAGAATTCATAAGTGCATCTGCATTTTCTTTACTTCTGTTAATATTGATCTTTGCAAATGCTTTCTGTGCTGTTAATAATTCTTCTGTTGGAAGCTGGAGATTTTTTTCAATATAATCCATTCTCTGAAAGACTTCATCAAATGATTTCTTGATGATCAGATAACTTGCTTTTTCTGACTTCAAAAGACCTTCATGCTCTTCTTTTTCTTCTCTTAA
>ERZ824488.3045-NODE-3045-length-13429-cov-5.759085_pt1 | contig 13429 bp, 8 predicted proteins | sample MGYA00519936_ERZ824488 | MGnify/ENA primary metagenome ERZ824488 (study PRJEB31778, sample SAMEA3449153) | human gut metagenome | biome: human gut; feature: human-associated habitat; material: faeces | place: United Kingdom | collected 2010/2012 ... | reverse complement strand
AGCGTAAGAAGATGCTTTCGCCTTTTTTTGGTATCGTATCCGGCCAGTCAATATTAACGGGCATATTTTCCAGATTTAAGGATAAATAACCGTATTGCGCGTTTTCAACAACAGCAAGATCATAAATTCCATATTTCTGAAAACACTGACTCAGTAGAGAAAGCAATGCAGCCTCACCTTCAGCTTTTTCAAAGACTTCCTGTGCTTTTCTTGAAAATAAAAAGGAACTTACCTCCGGAACACCCTTTTCCTCATTATAGTTCTGTGTTGCCTGCTCTGCGACTCCAAGTGCAATAACATTCTGGATATCCTTAGAAAAACGCTCATACAATTTCACCGGACGAAAAAGCTCTTTCCTGCCTTTTTGGTAATCAAAAACAGGTGTGATCCGTTTTCCTTCGGACATTTCTCTCTGGCTGAATTTTTCTTTGCTGATGCAGAAGCTCTTTTTACCGTTTTTCTGCAGTTCAATTTCATATTCTACCAGATAGCATTTTTCTTCGATTTTTAGTTCAAAGCGATACTTTACAGTGGAGGTACCACTTGCTTCATTTATATAGTAATAAAAATTCGCCGGGATCTGACGTCCGGAAAGAAGATATTTCAGCAATACCATACAGTCTACAACTACTGTTTTTCCAGATCCATTAGCTCCATAGATTCCTAAAATGCTTCTGTGAGTTTTTCCGGAAGTTCACTATCCGTGTTGTAAATACCGGCTTATAACCAAGGCGCCCCAGAGCTTCATTTGCAATGTCAACATCAATCCCTGCCGGTTCCCCATTTTCATCGGAATAATTAAAAGGTGGAAAATCGTCACTTCCAATGATTATCTCTGGCATATTTTCCTGTGAAGATGTACTTTTCTGTGTTGTAACTGAACATCCTGATATCAGTAATATCCCAAAAGCAAACAAAAACGGTATTACTGCCATGTACTTAGATTTCATGCTATGTACCTCAACAATTTTCTCTGATTTTTTTGGATTTTACGTCATTATAATAACTCTGTTTATACTGAATTTACATAAAAGATATAATACAAAACATGCACAAAATTTTAAAAAGAACAGGTGATTTTTCAAGTGGATCATGTTATGTAGATTTCACTCAGAGTAGTACTCCTTCACTTTCCCTCTGAAACTCCATCTTCATTTTTACTTTTGCCAGTTTTATTTCCGGTATTCCTTCAGAAATGGACATAAAAAGCGCCATAGGTTTTTTCCAATGCCTATGGCGTGTAAATAATTTTCTACTCTGCGGATACCTTGTTTATGATTGTCTGCCTGAGCAGGCGTCTATGCCAACAGATTTCTCTATACTTTTGAAATTTTATGATACTCTTTTTTCTCTGGAAAATACAAAACTATACAATAAGTTAAATCGTCTGCGTTAACTTCCATTCGCCCATCCATCTGCTCCATCATAATAGAAATATTCTGCAACCCAATCCCTGTTTTTTGATGCTCAGAATCAAACCTGGTAATACTATTTTGAATACTGATTCCTACTTCTTCATTCCCATAACAAAGCTGTATACATACCTCATTTTCATGTTTTCCATATTTTTCAATATTAGAAATAATATTATTCATAATTCTGCCAATAAAATCTGTATTTATACATACAGATATCTGTCTCCACTCCAACCGATCTGTATTTACTTTAAATCCTTCATATTCCAGTAAAGCACACAGTTCAGAAAGATAATCACCAAAAGCACACATAATATCTTCTGCAGGTTCCAGTTCTATATGGTGTCGTGAATTTACAAAAAAATATTCAAACATCTGCTCCGACAAATCTCTGATCTGAAGTACACGATCAAAGGCTTTATTTATATATTCCTGAGTAACCGCACCTTCTTTTTGCTGCTTTTTTAGAATCTCAAGATATGCCATCAAACCAGTCAGAGGAGTACGCAGATCATGTGACATTCCTAACACCAGCTTCTCCTGTGCACTCTTCAGGTCATACTCTATCTGCTCTTTTTTCACCAATGTTTGTCTCATATGTTCCAGTCCACTGGCTAACTGTGCAATTTCATCTGTTCCCTGAACAGTTACATTCCCCTGCAAATTTCCTCTGCTGATTATATTTACCTCTTTCATAAGGCATTGTATATATTTTACATTCTCATACATTCCAGATACAACAATTCCAATACACGCCGCGACTCCAAGTACAACAGAAAAGACCATCAATATGTTAAAATATTTATCCGCTGTTCCTTCATATATATATACATCTGCCGTTCCATCCTTAAATGAAATTCTGTGGTACATTCTCCATGTCAGATTTGGTATTTCTCTGCTGCCATACATAATTTTTCCGTTGTAGGAAATATCAAACAACAGCCATTTTCCCCTTGAAATCGTGAAGTCATCAATATTTCGTTCTGTACCCCATTTTTTCAACATTTTATAATCAGATGCACTCAACTTATTTTGTGTGACATATTCCTGAAGTTCTTCTGCACGTTCTGTCTCTTCAGCATAAACATATCCTGTACGAAAGAAAAAGCGTTGCAGTAACCCCTTTCCCCCGAAATATGTCACGCTTAACACTAATAAACCTGCTAATAACCCCTGCATAAGATAGCAAATTATCTTGCCTGTCAAACTATTTCCGCAAATTTTATCCAAGGCGATATCCCTTTCCCCATACGGTTTGAATCATCTTTGGCTTTTGTGGATCATCTTCGATTTTCATTCGTAATCTTCGGATATGCACCATAACAGTATTTCCAGATGAATATAAGAACGGCTCCTCCCACAAACTCTCATAAAGATTTTTTACCGAGAATACCTTTTTCGGGTTTTCCATCATAAGCAATAAGATTCTGTATTCCATTTCTCTGAGACTGATTTCCTTTTCATTGCGGAATACCTCATTACATTGAGTATTCACTTTTACTTTTCCATATTCAATCCAATGTTCTTTTGTCTTCTCACCTTGTAATGTCTGACTATATACATGATATCTTCGTAGTAACGCTTTAACCCGGGCAAGAAGTTCCGCATACGAAAATGGTTTCACGAGATAGTCATCACCTCCTGCCATAAGTCCGAGTAATTTATCAGATTCCTGACTTTTGGCTGTCAGAAACAACACTGGAACATGTGAGATTTTTCGAATTTCTTCACAAGTTTTTATCCCGGATATTCCCGGCATCATAATATCAAGAATAACAAGGTCAATATCATCTGATACTTTTTTCAAACACTGATATCCATCCTCTGCTTCCTGAACAATATATCCCTCACCTTCAAGAAGTATCCTCACTCCTTCTCTAATTGCTGCATCATCTTCTACAACCAAAATATGATTATCCATTTTCATCCTTTCGTCTTCTAAACTGCATATACCCATATTTGCTGACATTGAGAAATCAGGGTCGTATATTCCCATTTTTTTGAACTGTTTGTATAGCTGAATGGATCGTTTACAGAAAATTTCTTTCTGGAATAATCATAAATAACAATAAAATGCCCTGAATTTGTAAAATCTCCGGGACCCATAGCACAGATTATCAGATTTCCATCTTTAAGTCTGTCGGCCATTTCCTGTTCTCCCAGCATATCAAATTGCGAAGCAATTACACCGTAATCCAAAGCAGCTTCTCTCATGAATTTCCAGGATGTTCCAATACCATCCACATAATATCCCTCGTTCATGGATTTTTGCGCAAGCACAGGTGGTATTGCCTCTGTATTTCTGGTTAAACTGTATATTACCATTGCCATGCACGTCGGACCACATCCGGAAATTCCTATATCACTTGTTCCATAAGGTTCATATCCCCATCTTTTATCCCATTGAATAAATAAAGGAACTTTTTTCTTCTGTTCCTCAAATGTAAGTCCTTCAGAAGACTTCTTGTGTACATCATTGTATCCTTCGACAAATTCCAGCATTTCCGGATTCCTTTTTAAATCCTCTAAAAGAATATCCGGATAATTTTCTGTATGTAAAAATATCTTCTTCCACTCTGCACTTTCCATTATCTGTTTTTTGTAAGCGTCTGTCAATATAATACCCTCTTCAGTTTTTTTCGCTCTTACTGTCACAACTATCCATGCTGCCAGAATTAAAATCAGAAGAATAATTTTACTACAACTTTTTCCCATATGTTTTTTTCTTTTTTTCATCATAAATCACCATTAATATGATCCCGGTAAATCCTGCCATTGTTGGAATTGAAGCTGTAAACCCTACCGAACCATTAATTCCTGTAAGCAACATATTTTTACTGTTTACAGTATACATCCATATTGCAGGAAAGTTCTGTGCCACATCAATATGAAAAATCTGGCTTTCTCCTGATAGAATATTATACAGACAATGAATCATAACCGAAGACCATATAGAACCTGTCTGCTCTGTAACAAGTGCCAATGCAATTCCTGCAATTTCAACAGAAATAATCATCATAATTACTTTTTTTATATCAGAAGTATCAATCCCATCAAAATGATAAACAGCGAATAAAAAACTTGAAACAAACACTGCACATTTCTTTCCAAAAGTATTCTGAAGCAATCTTAAAATCATACCACGAAAGACAATTTCTTCTGTTACTGCCGCTTTAATACCTGATGATAAAATAGAAATTGTAACTACATCTATGATTTCTTTATATGTAAGGTTTCCTTTTTCAAGTGTTCCCTTTGTAAAAAATATATAAAAAAGGCATATTAATACCGGCATTAATACCGCTGTTATACACCACTTTTTTTTCGGAAGCGGCATTCCTAAAAACAAATCCTGCATTTGAATTCTTATAATATACTTCGTATATAAATATATCATGGTCAGCAGGCTCAAAATCGCAAATGTCACATATAGAATTCTCACATATGGATTCTTCTCACATATCCCATATGCAAATGCTATACTAAATTCATCCGTAAGCTGAATAAGAATGAATGCTATTGCAATATGGAACGTACATTTTATTTTCATAAATGCTCCTTTACTTTTCTCCTCATGTATTATTTTCTAAGAGTTATCTCTTAGAATGTACTTATACAATAACATTTAATTCTTACCTGTTCATTTAACTGTACCTTAACTATTCTTAACTATCTTCAAGCAGATGCAAGGCCTATGACGAAAGCTTTGCCTTAGAAGCTATAGCATCATCCATGGTCATGTTCCCCATAAAATTTGTTTTTCATGTCTACCATCCGAATGCGTCCCGGATCAAAGCCCCGGTTTCTCCGTCTATATAAAACAATTCCTGTTCTTCTGGTGAATCCTTCCATTGGTAGGGACAGCAAAAACTCCATACAGGTCTGTAAACAATTCCATCTGCAGTTTCATCAATATAATATTTCAGGCGGATTTTCGTAACTGGAATCGTGATTGGTTCTGTTTTCTCCGTCGTGTCCTCTTCCGTAAAAAATCCGATTTTTCCTTCTTTTACATATTGTTCCACCGATTTCATAATTTCTTCCATGGGAAGCATAGTAACTGTTTCTTTCTCTTTCACCTGAAGCGGGATTGGTATTTTGAAATAGCAGTCTTCAGGCTTGAGACCAAATCCTGTGCTTCCCTGATAATGATACTGAGAAAGTCCACCTGCCGGTATTCCATTCAACAGAACTTCTATGTCGTAATAATCATATCCTTCCGTCATGTCGCTAATTGGTTTTCTTACAGAAGTTCCAGATAAATCAGCTTTGGAAAACAGTTGATTTATAATATTTAATTTCTCATCTTCCGTATTCTCGCCTAAAAATCCCAGATCTTTTTCACTTAATCCATCACACTCTATCATCCCATCCGAAATAAATAACTGCAGTCCTTTTTCTTTATTTTCCCAGACCGTTTCATCTGTTACAGATTTTTCCCATCCATCTTTCCCGCCAAACCAGGAGCAGATGTCTTTCTCTGATATATTGCATTTTTTCAGAACTCCCTTTGAAACGTCATCAGTATTTCCGGTAATATCAGCTTCTATTGTAAGGGTTCCTGATTTCCCTGGCAGAGAAGCTGTTACATGGTTTTCCTTTACCTGCAACATTGTTTTCTCCGGATCATATTTTTCATTTACACTCGTAGTATTTGACGAACTTTCCAAATCTGTTGTGTTCTGCGTACTCTCACCCGAAGATGGTTCTACTCCGGTGTCAGCAGCCTGCAATTTCCCTTCTTTTCTATATTTTTCAATGATATCCTTTACTTCATCCTTTAATGGAAGGGTTAACGTAAGAGTCTGAGGCGTATATCCTCTGTAAACGTCCTCCGCAGGAAGTGCATAAGAAACCTTTCCTTCTGAATCTGTAAAAGAACCAATTTTAAAAATCTTTTCGTAAGCTTCAGTGTCTTTCCAGGTATAATAAATTTTACCGTCATAAACAGGATATGCCTGAATAGTCATGGAAAGTTCTACTTCAGAATCTTCTTTTAATATTTTCTCAATCAAAGCGTCATCATACAAAGTAATATGCCCATAATAAAGATCTTCTCCTTCTATTTTATTTAAAGAAGCCAGTGCATCTTTTCCATTCACCGTTGCATGATCACGGCAAGTGATCATATAATTCTTTGCCTCATTGGAAGGTTCTCCGAGAAAACTTAAACCGCCGCCATCAAAATACGCTTCTTTAACAGTCAGCATGGACTGATTCCAATCGACCACCTCGGGAGTTATTGGATAAGAAGTAATATTTTCCACATTTTCTGCAGTTGACTCAGGTTCTGTGACAACCATTTGAGCTGCCTCCTGTTCAGCGACCCCCTGTTGTTCAAGTTCTTTATACAGTCGTCCGATATTTGTTGCAAGTACGCCAGTACTAACTCCTAATATAGCAGCTACCGGAAGAAGAATCCGAATTATTTTTTTCTTATTTCCTGAATTTTTCGTTCTTTCTCCATTTGTTTTTTTACTTAAAGCCCCCGTTGTTTTCTCGTCTGGGGAATTTAAAATTCCGCTCAGAACATCTTCCATGGCTTTATCAATATTTTCCGGTATTGCAGTTTCTTCTTTTAAAATCCTTCTGATTTCTTTCATATAGTCTCACCTCCTGATCACCTTTTTTAATTTTGCTCTTGCCCGGGAAAGTTTGGTTGATACGGTATTGCTGTTCATTTCAAGAAGGGCACTGATTTCCTTAACTGAAAACTCATCAAAATAATAGAGTTCCACGATTTTCCTACTTTCTTCATCCAGGCATAAAAGCAATTGTTTCCATTCACAGAGATTCAGTTCTTCACAATGTACACCTTCTGCAAAATCATCCAGTTCTGCTGCATGGTTCTTTTGGCGGAGAATGTCCTTGCACTCATTTATAAGAATCCGCATCAGCCAGGTTTTAAAATACTTCGGTTCTCTCAGTCTCTGTATTTTTTCATAGCAGGATAGGATTGTATTTTGCAGGGCATCAGCAATGTCCTGCTCATCCCGAAGATAAATCCAGGCAGTCTTATACAGGCTCTGCTTATTCATCCGGATTAATCTGACAAATGCTTCTTTATCTCCATTTTTAGCCTCTGTTATTAAAGCATCCATAAAGTACCTCCTTTTCTTCTTATAATTATTAGACTTGAAAAACAGCCATTTGCTTTCAAGAAAAAAATTTTATAAAAAACGCCATAGGTTTTTGATACCTATGGCGTGTAGATATAGGGAAAAGCTGCCTTTTTTATCGGCAGTGGAATGTTTTCTGTGTTTGTGCCAGATCATCCAAATCATATGAGTGAATTCCTAATGCTTCTAAATCCATTATCCATTCCTGAACTTCATATCCCAAAATATCTGCGAATATTTTTTTCAATATTCTTCGTCTTATCAATTATCTTGTATATGATTCGGTGTCTTTTCCGTCATATACAAATACTTTTATATCCGTATTTTCACCAACATCAGCATGAATACCTACCGTGTATTCTTTATCTGTAACGTTCAGAAAAGAATAGCAACCACCCGCAGGAATACTGCCAGATACGAGTTCCTGTTTTCCTTCGCAGAGCAGATGCACAATAACGTCAAAATCGTTTCTGTTCTGAACCGTCAACACGCCTGTTTTGGATAAAATTTTTGCATCAGAATATGTAATTACATAAGAATCAGGCGTTGACTCTTCCGCACAGGTTACAGAACAATCCCACTGTATCGCGGCATTTGCTTTTCGACAGGCTTCTGAAGACTTATATGTTGAAAACATAATCATTGTACTTATAGCAACAATACTAATAATGACCAACACTATTGTCACTTTTTTCTTCACAGCCATCACCTCCACACACAGTTCAATTTGTTACCCATATGATATCATATCTTTTCTTCAATTACATTACCTAATTTTAATACACAGCCATTCGACTTGCTATTACTTTGTTTTCTTCCATGTATAAAATTGCGGATTTGAATATATCTCCCGGTCACAATCTTTTAAAAGATCCTGAAAAAGTTTTGCCCACATCACAGGTATTTTTTTATTCTTTAAAAATGAGGTCTTCTTTTCCAAAAACAAATATCCGGCGGATTGAAAACATATTAATTAAAGCCGTCTGGCAGAATAATATAGAATTAGTAAAAACAAATTATCGGGACATCATACTGAATAAGACTATAAAGCTGCCCGGCATTTTCCGGGGGAAGATTGATGCATCCATGAGAACCACCTGTAAGATATCTGTCACCACCAAAGTACGGCTGCCAGTCTGCATCATGAAAGCCAATTCCTCCATTGAATGGCATCCAGTACGTTACCGGCTGTTCATAAGAATAGGTTCCATTTGCTGTCATTTCACCTCGCAGCACGGACGGACTGCTCTTTGAATTCAGTGTGAATATTCCAGGGGGTGTTTTTCTGTCCGGATCGCTTGGCAGTCCGGATACGATTTCTGATTGAAAAATAATATTTCCATTCTGATAATACCACATATACTGCTCTGTAAGATCTACCTCTATATATGTATCTCCGAGATCATTGATCCCATGTGCATTTGCTCTCATAGAATATACCGGTTCCCTGGTTGTCTGGGTTCCTGACTGAATTTCCTGCATGAGCTGTGCTACTTCCTTGTCCTGATCAATCTTCCATCCATAGGCTGAGCCATATACATACACTGTCCTTCCGCTTGTGGTCTGAAATTGTCTTTCAGTGCCAACTGTATCATGATCTGCTGCAAGCTGTGCCACATAATCCACTACATGCTGCCGGAAGGCTTCATCATTCTGGAGCAGCTGCCCTTTCTCGTCAAACTGCAGCCAGTTTTTGATGGTATTCCCATCGAGTGTTACCGTTTCGTCTCCAAATGTATATGTGATATTTGCTTTTGTCAGGTTCTTATATGTATTTACCATATTCTGAAGTTCTGAACTTTCTTTCGTCACATCTGCTTTCTTATAAGCCTTTGGATCACTTTCCAGATTTACCTCTGCCGCATCGTTATCGATTGCCCTGCATATCATCTGATAAGCTTCTTTGGTATTTAATTCGTTGCCTTCCGTTTCTGGCACAATAGTGAATTCTGAGTTAACAAAACTTACATACGCATTTTCCGGTGCTATCTGATTCTCTTTTTTCACACAATTTAATGAATTTACCTGTTCTTCCAGTTTCTCCCGGCTGAAAAAAGTCTCTTCTTGAACCATATAGGTTTTTGTTTCAAAAGGACTGCCGATCCATTCCCATGATTTCTGAGTTTTCAGCAGCTGGAGAACCGCACCGCTGGATACGTATTTATAATCAATGTCTTTTCCTGTAATGGCCTGCGGGTCCTGCATTCTTGCCCTTACCTGAATAGTATAGTTATCCTTTTTCCCAGCAATCTCCTGCTCAACCTCATATGCTGTCTTATTTGAACTGTCAATCCCATTGATGGTCGTCCCATAAAAGAAGTGATATGAGTAATAATAAGATATACCTGCATAAATACAACAGCCTATAACAAAAATCATCAATATAATCAATATTACAATTTTCTTAATTTTATTTTTCTTCTTTTCTGAAAATATAATAGATCTGAATTCCGATTTATCCATCGGCACATAAACAACTGAACCTGGTCTTGCCGATTTTGTGGTTCTCATTGACTGCCCTATCACTTCTTTTTGTCTCATATCCTACTTATCTTTCTTTGAATCACTTAGTTTTTTGCACTGTCTCACTGTCATTATCAAAATGTAATGTCTTATGATATTTCGCATTCTCCTCCAGAAGTTTTTTCCATTTCTGTCCGTCTTCTTTCGTAGGATTATCAAAATTCTGCTGCCCCTTCAGTTCATCCATATACTGGATATAATCCAGGAAATAAATATCTACTGTCGAAATATCCCTGTCCTGAATTGCGAAGTTATTACAGTTTCCAGTAGACTCATTATATGGAAGTGTGTTTCCGTTGGCATCAAGAGCTACCATGAAGCAGTCACTGTTGGATCCTTCCTTATAAAGTTCATTTACCGTCAGTTCATACGGAGAACGAATTACGGATTTGAGTCCGATACCAGCATCGTTTGTATCATTCAGTTCCAATACTTCTGTCCGGGAATCATCTACTGTAACCGGGATATCGAAACTCCAGTCACCTTCATATTTGTAGTAGCCGGCATCCCTTCCATAGTTTTCATCATCCGCTTCTGACCACTCATAGTCTGCTTCCAGCCCTCTTACCTCCGAGATATCCAGATGCAGATTAAAAGTATCCGGAATCTCAATATCTTTAATATATTTCTGATATGCTCCACCACGCTCAGATACTTTATTGATAAACTCTTCCAGCAGTGCATAACCTTCATCCGTCTGATCATCTAAGTCCGCCTGAGTTATTCCCATCTCATCCATTACCTGCTGTGTCATTTCATTGTATTTCTCATTATATTCCGTATAGTCTTTTGCCACCTGAGCAAGATCATAACGGAAAATGCATGCATAGGTGTTGTCATCCAGAAACTGTCCTTCCACATGACCGTCGATCACCCGACTAGCTTCTGAACCAAAGTCCACACCTCCAGTCATATACAGATCAATGACCGGTGTTCCACTTTCCGCCCTGGTTGACGTTTCTGGAAATGGCTTATCACTCTTAAACTGCATAGTTATATAGACTGCCTGGCTGTTGGCATATACCTCAGAACATGTAATTGTCAGCCCATCTGCTGTTTTAATGTAAGCATTCTCACTAGTGGCATTACCTGTCTTGTCCCCATCTGCTTCACTGCCATCTGCCGTTGTTCCATCAACGGATTCCAAGGTTGTTGCATAATCCGAAAAATCACCAAAGAAACTTACATTATCCTGCAAGATTTCAAAAAGCCCTCCTACAACCGGAATATTCTTTGCCATTACTGGATTGGTTGCACAGAATATAAATCCGACTGCCAGTACCGCTGCCATACCTCCTGCTACCCTGCCTCCAATTTTCATCCAGTGATATGGATCCTTTGGTGCTTTTTTCTGTAACACAGCATTATTTTCAATCAATCGATATGCCTGATTGATACGTTCATGCACGATTGCCGGCATTTCTGTATCCTTTTGAAGTTTTTCCTGGAAGTCCTTCTCATTATTATTTAAAGTCATCATTAAACACGTCCCTCCTTAACCTTATATCCATACATCTCTGCAATCTGTTTTCTACCACGATGAAGACGAGATTTCACAGTGCTTTCCTTCATATCCAGAGCGTCACTGATCTCCCGGACACTAAATCCTTCCATATAGTACAAAAGAACAACCAAACGATATTTGCTATCCAATGTTTCTAATACTTGTGCCCATTCCATCGCCGCATATTCTTCTTCGTGAAAAGGTGTTTCCGGCATCTGATCCGTATAAGTAACCAGCTTTTTCTTCTGTATCATGTCCTTACACTTGTTGATCAAGATTCGAATCATCCAAGTTTTAAAATATCTGTTCTGTTTCAGACTTTTCAGATTTTCATAACAGGAAAGAATCGTATCCTGTATTGCATCCGCAACATCTTCATCATTTTTCAGATATGCTGCCGCAATCTTATACATACTCTGTACATTCTCATCCATAAGTCGGCAGAAAGCATCTTTGTCGCCTTTCTTCGCTTTTCGTATCAAAACCTCATTCATTGTAGTTCCGGCTCTCCTATCTCAGACTAGTCATCCGTAGTATACTATAGAAGCTTCATTTATGTGCTTCTACTTATTAGACGTGCGAATCCCTAAAAAGGTTGCAAATATTTTTAAAAAAATTATCTCAGATAAAAACACCCCCGAAATCGTTCAAATTTTATGATCATCAGGTCCTATTAGGGTATAAAAACAGCCGTACCATGTGCGTTTTACATGATACGGCTGTCAATAATTCTCATACCCTCAGGATAGATTAATTGAATCGCCAACTAAGACTCTCCATTTTTATTTATGTAATAAAGTTTGATCCAGCATGTTTTTAATTTCATCCGGAAGACTGTCTATCATTGCATTTTCATCCAAAAACAGTAAAGTTGTATATTTTTTCGCATCATTCGGTGCTGAGAAAATATGAGTTACTGTATATGCTGTTGTACTTTTAGAAAAACAATCTTCATCTCGCAGTGATTCTACTACAAAGCAATCGCCTTTTTGCTGTCCCTGATCATCATACTCTTTATTTAAGCATAGAGTAAAATTAAGATCTGTTGTGCCAAACTTATAAGTTCTCGTATCTGTAACAATCTCTTCCAACATAAAGCCTTCTGAGCCAGCCAGCATTGCAATCTGTCCGATATGCTTAATTTTACGCTTACACAATGAAAAAGGGTGCTGCGGTGTAAAAAATATCTGCGAAGCCTGAAGCAGTTTTTTTGCTGCATAACTATAAAACTTTTTTGCGGAAAGGTTTGTGGCCACACCTGTTAAGTGCCTGAAATTGGCAGCTTTATAAAGCACCTCAATATATCTGCCTTCAAATACATATAGAAATCTTTTACCTACTAAATGCTTCCTATACAGATCGGCAGCTATTTTAATCTCCTGTACGATTTTCTCTCTATCCTGTTGTTTTCCCATCTATCTTTTCCCAATCATCACTATAATATAAAAACAGCACCGGACAACTTTTTGTTATCCAGTGCCCATAATCTTAAAAAGCGGTTTTATGCTGGCTGTCAGCCGCGACATCCTTCCGAACGTCTAAAATGTCGCCGGTATCATTAAGTCCCCGGCGCGGACTCACCGTATCTCCCTGGTGTGGGCGTAATACCCTTCCGAGTATCAAATAGTCCCAGTAATTACCCTGCCCGGGCACAGTACAGCTTTTACGTGCCGCTACACGAAACCTTTTGGTTTAACTATATTATATGCGATACCCTAAGAAATATCAATAGTTTCTGGCAAAATCGATTGGCTGTATTTTATTGTACCCCATTACTTACCACTGTCTATGATTTCCAGGCCCTCAGGACAGATCAATCAAAAATCATATTCTCTGTCCCATCAGGTTTTAAAAATACTGTTTTCGAA